>Ga0210377_10000026_pt1 | contig 145915 bp, 142 predicted proteins | sample PLM4_65_b1redo_FD_155480 | JGI IMG/M metagenome (GOLD analysis project Ga0210377, IMG submission 155480) | Groundwater sediment microbial communities from an aquifer in East River, Colorado, USA - PLM4_65_b1 redo | ecosystem: Environmental > Terrestrial > Soil > Riparian zone | place: USA... | reverse complement strand
ATAATCTCGTGATCGGCCTGGTGTTTACCAAAACCCAATTTGCTTATCTCCCACATGCCAGACGCTTTTTCGACGCTCATCCCTCCCACGCTTTCGCTCTCATCTCTCGACTTTAAGAAAGCCCTGACACTCCTAAAATTGCTGCTTGAAATTCGTATGGAGACTCTGTATACTATTTAGATATAGTTGGTCTACATTTCGTCCATGCCTACATTCAGGAGGTCAGCACTTATGGCAAACCAGGCATTCAACCACAAACAAGCGCTCGTCATTGGCGGCAGTCTCACGGGTCTGCTCACCGCGCGGGTGTTAAGCGACCACTTTGAAAAGGTGCTCATCCTCGAACGCGACCCGGTGCACGATGCGCCTGAGTCCCGCAAAGGTCAGGCACAGACCCGGCATCTGCACGGCTTGCTGGCAAACGGGCTGATCATCCTCAAGGAATATTTTCCTGGCATCGAAGAGGAGTTCAAAGCTGGCGGCGCCTTCATTGGGGATATGGGCGAATTCATGCATTGGTATCAATACGGCGGATATCGGATCAAGTTCAAAAGCGGATTCACCAGCATGTCGATGAGCCGTCCATTTTTGGAATTCCACGTTTGCCGCCGTGTTTTGAATTTGCCCAATGTGACCCTGATCGATTCCTGCGCTGTCAATGAACTGGTCACCAGCCCGGACAGGAAACAAGTCACTGGTGTGCGGGTCACAAAACGTTCAGGGGCAAACAATGCCGAAGTCCTTGAAGCAGACCTAATCGTAGATGCGAGCGGGCGCGGCTCGTCCACACCGAAATGGCTGGAGAGTTTGGGGTACGCCCGTCCACAGGAGACGGAGGTCAAGGCACGGATCGGTTACGCTACGCGTGAGTATAGGCGCATTGAGAAAGATGTCAATAAAGTTTGCATTGAGATGGTCTCTCCCGCCGCGCCGACTCAGAAACACGGCACCTTTCTCTTCCCGATCGAGGACGACCGCTGGATCATGACCTCCGGTGGCTATGTCGGCGATCACCCGCCTGCTGATGAGGCGGGGCTGCTGGAATTCGTCCGCGCTCTGCCCGCCCCGGATATTTTCAACATCATCTCCAACACCGAACCGCTGACAGAGGTTATCACCTATAAATATCCTACCAGCCTGCGGCGGCATTACGAAAAGCTGAAACGCTTCCCCGAAGGTTTCCTTGTTATTGGCGATGCGGTGGCTAGTTTCAATCCCATTTACGGGCAGGGCATGACCTCGGCAGCTATGCAGACGTGGGCGCTCAAGAACACGCTGAAACAAAAAACCAACCTGCAGGGATTGTGGAAATCTTTTTTCAAACAAGCCGCCAAAGTAGTGGATATGCCCTGGCAACTGGCAGTTGGTGAAGATTTTCGATATCCTGAAACCGAAGGGACCAAGCCGCCCTTCACAGACATGATCAACGCCTATGTGGAAAAAGTCCACATAGCCACACAGCGCGATCCGGTCGTGTATGGTCAATTTCTGCGGGTGATGAATCTGATGGCGCCTCCGTTGAGTTTGATGTCGCCAAAAATTATGTGGCGCGTGTTCATGAATGGGTAAAACGAAAATACACCCTCGCAAATAGGCGAGGGTGTATTTTTCAATGAGAGGCGCATCCACAACCTTTCTTATTGTGCCATTGCCATAACTGTGATTAAATTCAAGCCACAAACGAGTTTTCTTATTGATATCAAAGGATGTGGCTCATGGTTGTGAACAAAGCTAATGTTGACCAGTTGTGGCACGACTGGTTCATGACCGATGCCTTCGCGGTCGAAAAGCGCTTGTATAACTTTTTTCGGCACCTGCCACATGAGCCGCGTTGCAAGTTTTGTCATTCGCCGTTTCAAGGAGTTGGGGGAGTGGTGGTCGGCGCCCTATACGGCCGCAGACAATCCAGTTTAAACCCACACTTCTGCAACATGTGTGAGGATTTTGCCAAAAAATTTCCCGGCGGCGCAGAAGTGGAAATGTCCATGTTGTTCGTGGATGTGCGCGGCTCCACGGCGCTTTCTGAACAAATGTCCCCCATCGAATTCCAAAAGCTGATCAACCGGTTTTTCATTGGAACCACCAAAGCCATTGCTGAGGAAGATGGTCTGGTTGAAAAACTCGCCGGTGATGCGGTCGCGGCGTTTTGGGGCGCAGGTTTTGCCGGGAAGGACTACGTAGCGAAGACAGTTCGCGCCGCACAAAAAATCCACAGGCGTATGGAAGGACAAAAAATTCCCGTGGGAGTTGGCGTCCATGCTGGGGTAGCATATTTTGGCGCGATGGGGGAAGAGAATGGCTTGGTCAATATTTCGGCGATCGGTGATGAAGTTAACACAGCCGCGAGGATCGCCTCAAAGGCGGCGGCTGGAGAGATTCTCGTCAGCGAACAAGCCCTCGCCAGGGCAGGGTTCAATGATGATGGATTGGAGACACGGCATCTCGAACTCAAGGGGATCAAAGAGCTGGTGACAGTCCGCGTGCTGCATGCTTGATTTTTTACTTGCTGCAAGTTGTTGATATGGGGATTGAGCAACCGGCAAATGGGTGATTTTAGTCGGTCTCCTTTCTTGATACAATGAAATTACATCACTTTCGTATTGTCCGTGGAGTGAAAAGGAGTAAGATCCGATGTTTAATAAACCAGATGAAGAGTTCGTGAAAGACGGGGCGCAAAAAGTCACTGAAAAGGATGTTGAAAAAGTAGTTAACAAGTCCGAAGAGATCCAAAAGAAATTTAGCGCCAAAGGTCCGCTGGCCCGGTTCATCGAAGATGGTCAACTGCTGATCGCGATCGTCAAGGACTACTGGGCGAGGGCTTATCGCCAGGTTCCGTATGGCGCCATCGCTTCGATCGTCTTCACGCTGATCTATGTCCTTAATCCCTTCGACCTGATGCCGGATATGCTGCCTGTGATCGGTCAGGTGGATGATGTCGCGGTCCTGGGTGCCTGTCTCCTATTGGTCGAGCAGGATCTGCACAAGTATAAGGATTGGAAAAAGGGGCAGGTTTAAAAATTAACTACGAAGGGCGCAAAGATTTTTTTCTTAGCGTCCTTCGCGATCAATGAACTTAAGTTGGGGGTAGATACCGTTTGGTTGGGGGTAAGTCTACCAATAAATATTGGTACAATCATCGCACCGTTCAGGATGTTTATGCAAAGTTTCTTCGCAACACCAAACCGCAAGTCTATGGTATGGGCAGTAATGCTCGCTGCCATTTGGTTGTTCCTATGGTTTGTGCCCTGGCAGTCTTTGGCTATTCTTTCGATGTGGTTTAGGCTGGGTGTTGCCTTAATAATTTTTATCGTCCCCGGCTTTTGCATTTATGGATTGCTACAAGATAGATCTTCAGGCTGGCTAAACCGCTTTGTATTTGGTTTTGTGATCTCGCATCTGATCCTGGCGGTGTTCGGCACACTCGGACGCCTATTGCATTTTCCATTCGCCTACCTAAAACACGGGATGATGGCGCTCGGGCTCATCCTATTACTTTACTATGCAATATCCAGACTTGATTCGTTCAAACTCCCCCAACTTGGAATCTCAATACCAGGAAATATTGTCTCAGCCCTGCCCTTGATCTTGATGGTCATATGCGCCGCGCTGATGACGATTCAACGCGTTCTATCTGACGATGACCTCACCTATCTGGCCCTGCTTACCAATTGGCAAAACTCATCCGCGTTGAATTTCAATGACGTTTTCTTCGGGGCAGATAAATTCTTATCCATCAGGTTTTGGATCGTCAGCACGCCGTTCAGTCAGGCGTTTCTCTCAGAGTTAAGCGGGCTACCTGGCATCTTTTTGCTCGGCGGATATTACGAGCTGTTCCTGGCAGCTTTATCCATCTTCTGCATTTATGAACTGGCGAAAACGTTAGGCTTGTCACATATAAAGGCAACAGCGGCTGTTGTGCTTCAAGTGGTTTGCCTCGCACTTCTCGCCGAATATCTGCATCCCGGTGCGCCGTTCTTTCGTCAACTTAGTGTGGATAAAGCGACCGCCACATTTATTGTCGTTCCGGTCTTTTTGCAAAGCATCGTCTGGTATTTAAGCAAACCAATAAAGAAAAACATAGTTCTGGTTATCCTGACCGGCTTAAGCCTGATGCTGATGCATCCCATCGCGCTGGTTTATGCGGTCATGGTCGCAGGCTTGGTCACAGTTTTCGGACTGGATCAAACCAATCTACGGGTACGAATCGGTTTACTCATCCTATTGGTTGCGATCATGTCACCTCAAATCGCGATCCGCTTTGTAAAACATGAAGCGCAGGCCGTCATCCCATTCTCCCCTGAAGACACATTAACCTCAAGCGGCATCGAAAGCATGATCTCAGTTTGGGGCAACACGCGATTCTACGGATTCAACCCAGCCATTCTCGCCATGCACATCCCATACGCGGACAAACTTCCCATCCCCGCCTTCATTCTACAATTTGCATGGCTGATCTTTCCAATCTGCGGCGCTGTGTTCGCACTCAAACACATCCGGCGCGATGTACTTTCACAATACGTGTTGGCATGTTTTTTATTGGGCGCGCTGGCAGGTATTCCGTTCACAGGTTGGCTGCTTGGTTCGCTCGTCTCCGCCTGGATGCTCGAACGCACGCTCTGGTTATATCCGTTTGGGATCGGGATGGTATTCGCATTAACAGCCCTAGGTGATATGACGGGTCTTACATATCGCATCATAAAGTGGCTGCATCCGCTTCAGTCCAAAACGACAATTGATCCACCTCATTGGCTTTTAGCCACACTGACAGTTTTTTGCTCCACCCTGATCCTATTGACCATGCGCGAACAAAACCTGCCAGATGCAAACCGCTTCACATTGAATGCTCAACGCTATCAGGAGTTCACTCAAATTGGGGAGTTTATGGACAGTCACACAGTGGGTCAAACCTTCGCTGTGGGCACAGATCGCTTCAACGATTACATCCCTTCTATTACATCGAAAGTTAAACTCATCTCCTATCGTCCCTCTGATACGTCCTATCCTTATTTCTATTCACAAGCTGAACGCAACCAACGCTTCCTTGACCAGCAGTCCATCTTTTCAAGAGACCTTACCGTTGAAGAACGCATTTCCCTAATCCGAAAATATGATATCCAGTTTCTTTGGCTGAAAGGCGGGGAATATTACATGGTCAAGGATCTGGCATCAACCTACCCTGATATTTTCACAGAGCATAAGTTCGAAGGTTATTACGTGATCGAAGTTCGTTGAACGAGTTGTTCAATGAACTTACAGATATGGTGATATGGGTTCTCGAGGGGTGGAACGCAGATCAATTTCAATTGCTGCGACCAGGAACTGAATTCCAAGTATTACGGAAAGAGTCGGAAGCATGACTGTCCCAGTGGGAGCTGGCAACTTGAGCGCTGAATATTGCGCCCATTTGCTGATACCAAAGCCAAGACCAAAAAGCAAAAGTGGCAAACCCGCCAGAATATATATGGACGCCATCGAGAAATCATAGATCAAATTCTTCAGGATCAGGCGGCGCAAAAATGTTTTTAGCAATTTCAATGGAAACTCGATCAGTGAACGCCGCACTGACAAGTTCGATACTTCAGCGCCGTAACGGGCGGGCATGGGCACATCCCTTACCACAGCCCCCAGTAAATACAAATTTGCCAGCATGGAGGTCTCAAAAAAATAAGTGCGATCAATTTGCTTAAGCGGCAGTTGGGCAAGGACTTTGCCATGAATGGCTACAAATCCATTGGTGGGGTCAAAAAGATTCCAATACCCGGTAGCGGCCTTTGTTAAAAAGCTAAGCGCCATATTGCCAACCCGCCGGATAATCGGCATTTTCTGAAGGGCTTGAAAATCTCTGAAACGATTTCCCTTGGTATAATCTGCACGCCCCTGGATAATAGGCAACAACAAATTTGGCAAATGTACCGGGTCCATTTGTCCATCGCCATCAATTTTGACCACGATCTGGGCATCCAGCTCAAGCGCCTTTCGAAAGCCAGTTCGCATGGCACCCCCAACACCTTGATTTTTTTCGTGCCTGATCAAGATGATCCGCAAATCCCTTTGTGCGGCTTCCATTACGATTTTTGATGTTTCATCAGGGGAAGCATCATCCACCACAATAATATGTTTTAGGTAGCGAGGCAGGCTGGTAAGCAACGAGGCGATCTCATGTTCCACACGATAACAAGGGATCACAACGGCGATAGCACTTTGGGTCAAATCAGCAACAATAGATTCCATATCCATTAAAGCTTGATTATACACATGCTCCACGCCCGCCGGGTGGTTATCGGCAAGTTTTCGCCGCAGTAAAATCCTTCGTAAGTCCTGCAGGTTTAAATGAACAAAGCTTCTGTAAAGTATCCAAAAATATCACTGGTCACGCCGTCTCTTAATCAGGGGAAATTCATCGAGGCCACCATCCAATCGATCCTCTCTCAAAATTACCCTAATTTGGAATATCTGGTGATAGATGGCGGGTCAACAGACAATACCATCGAGGTGCTGAAGCGCTATTCAAGCCAGTTGAAATGGGTCAGCGAAAAGGACAACGGACAAACCGAGGCCATCAATAAAGGCATGCACGCTGTCAGTGGAGATATTCTGGCTTACCTCAATGCCGACGACCTGTTTTTACACGGCACCCTTTTGAGGGTCGCTCAACTGTTCATGGAACGTCCGCAAGTCATGTGGCTTACAGGTCAATGCCGTATTATTGACGAAGACAATCAGGAAATTCGCAGACTCATCACAGCCTATAAGAATCTGTGGCTGCGCATGCGTCAGCCAGCCATGCTTTTGATCACCGATTATATTTCGCAGCCTGCCACCTTTTGGCGCGCGAGTGTGGTGAATGAGGTTGGTCATATGGATGACAGCCTGCATTACGCCATGGACTATGAATATTGGTTAAGGTTATATTCCAAATATCCACCTTTGTTCATCCCTGAATACCTGGCGGCGTTCAAAATACACCCCCAATCAAAAAATTCCAGCACGGGTCATAAGGATGTTTATATCGAGGAGGAACTGGCTGTTATTCAACGCTACACAAAATCGCGGATGCTGTTGCGTTTGCACAACCTGCATCGCTTCCTCATGACATCTGTCTATGCCATGCTCAATGGCTGATTTTAGCGGTCAGAACCTGCAAATGACCAATGATATACTTCCCAGCATGGACTCAGAATACGAGCAACTTGTCCGTGCAAAAATTCATGAACGCGAAACTTTGATCCGCGCGGTCTTCAGTGGGGCGCAAAAAGGCGCGTCCCTGCCATGGACCAAGGTCATTGTGCGCCCGGTGGAACTCAAGGGCGAGCTTCATTTACAGTTCTCCTATTTCGACGAAAAAAAAGATATCACCAAGAACCATCTTGAAGATGCCGCGGACAAGGTGGATGAATTGCTCGCGTTGCCCTTCCGCAATATTTTTGTCGAAAGCCGCGACGGCAACTTGCAGGTCAATATTTCTAAAAAGGGCAAAGCGCTGGTGAGCAGACCCAAGTCCACCGCCGCGCCCGTTGCAGATTTATCCCATGATCGCCAAAAGAATAAACTATTATCCGCTGAGAATGCCGAGCCGTTCTTAAAAGCCGTGGGCATTATGACCAATGATGGCAAAATTCGGGCGGATATGCAACGCAAGTTCAAACAGATCAACGAGTATCTGCGCCTCGTGGATGAGACCGATTCTTTCCAAGCCCTAAGCGGACAGCCCATCCATGTCGTTGACTTTGGCTGTGGCAATGCCTACCTCACCTTCGCGATCTACTATTATCTACACGACATTCTGAAACTCGATGCACACGTCACCGGCGTGGATGTCAAAGCCGATCTCATTGAGAGTCATCAAAAGAAAGCCCAGTCTTTAGGTTGGAGTCAATTGAATTTCGTGGTCGGGCAGATCGCGGACTATAAACCGGAGATCATTCCCAATGTGGTCATCGCACTCCACGCATGTGACACCGCAACGGATGATGCCCTCGCCCAAGGCATCCAATGGGATAGCAAGCTGATCGTCTGCGCGCCGTGCTGTCAACATGAATTGCAGGAACAGATGTCCCACATTCCCATGCCCACGTCTTTATTACCTGTCTTTCACGATGGCATTCTATTTGAACGCATGGGCGACATTCTCACCGATACCTTCCGTGCCAATATTTTGCGCATCATGGGCTACCGCACCGACGTGACCCAATTCGTCCCCATTGAACACACCGCCAAGAATCTCATGATCCGTTCGGTGAAGACATCACCCGCCGGCAACACGCGCTGGATGGAAGAATACAAAAACTTGAAATCGTTCTGGCAGGTCACACCGTATTTGGAAAAATTATTAGGCGAGTCGTACGCGAAATATTTGTGATTTGTATGCTCCTGCGGGGGCTAAGCCCCCGCAGGAGCGAATAGAGCCTACTTCCCCAACGCATCTTTCACAGCTGCATACACATCCACAACCCCATAACCATACGCAGCATTGGGCGTGCCGCCCTCGAAACAGCCAAGTGATCTGTCACCTGTATACGGTTGCGCCGTATCGATCAGGATCTGTTCGGTGCGGTCAATATCACCGATCAAGCTGGGGTCAGCTGACCACAACAACGCTACCACACCCACCACATGCGGTCCTGCCATGGAGGTGCCGCTGGATTCACCGTAAGTTCCTCCGGGTAAGGAAGATAATATATTCACGCCCGGTGCAACGATATCCGGCTTCATACGCTCTGAGCCATCGGCGGTCACAGGACCGCGGCTACTGAAGCTAGCCATATCGCCGAAGCGATCGAGCGCTCCAACCGAGAAGACCGAGTCATATAAAGACAGTGGCGCAGTAACCGTACTGCAATTGGGCCCATCGTTGCCGGTGGAAACCACTACAAAGATGCCTGCATCGCGCAAATGATCAGCAGCGGCGATCAGCGCATTGGGGTCACAACCTTCGATCTCAGGACAACCCCATGAATTGTTCAAGACATCCGCTGCGCGCGTTGGGTCACCATCTACAAACGGATCGCCATTTTGTGGGAACGGCGCCAACATGAATTGCATACAATCGAGATATAAGGCGGGGTTCGCAAGATTGCGATTCAAATTCATGCACGCAAACCAGGTGGCGCCCGGCGCAATGCCAATGCCATTCTGACCCAGGATCGTCCCGAGCGTATGCGTACCATGTCCATGTTTATCATACGGCGTGGAAGCGCCATACCACGGATCGAACCAGTTGTAATCATTACCGCCCGTGTTGCCGCGATAAGTTTCCTTCAACTCAGGATGGTTCACATCCGCGCCGCTATCTGATTGCCCAATCACAATCCCCTCGCCGCGCACGCCAAACTCATCCCACACTTTATCCGCGCCGATCATCGTCACATTCCACTGCACATCGCGCGGGGCATCTTCAGCGAATCCATTCATTGTTAAAGCTTCGATCGTTTCCGCCGGACGCAGCCTCGGGCTGGGAATGACGCGGTCCACTTCGGGGCGGGTCAGCAAATAGAGCCACACCAGAGTCCCGCCACGGACTTCCAGCGCATTGACCAGATAATACGATGTGTAGTCCACGCCAAACGTGTCAAAAGTTTTTCTTAACCCAGCCTGGGTTTCATTTGCATGTTTCGTGAGCGCTTTATACGCAACAGTACGACGCTCGTCAATATCTGTGATCTGTCTGACACTTGATAAGTCTGCCTGATCCTTTAAGATGACAAAGAGTCGGTCGCCGTAAAAGCCGCGATTGCCATTCGTAAAGAACAGGATAATGAGGACGAGCCATGCCACGACCGCACTAACGAGACCGATCATCCGCTTCATTTCTGACCCGCCACCTGCTCCCGTTACGAGTTGAATGATCAACCCGATGACTCCCACCACCAGCCCCAACCCAACAGCATATCCGACCGCCTTGATCGCCAGAGCTGCAACATCACCCAATACGATCGTTAACTCAGTGGGATCGAAGAAAATCAAACCAGCCGCAGTGATGAGACTTGTAAGAATCATTCCAGCAACGCGTGATGGCATAACCGTTGCGATTGCAAATGCGAACGCTGGAAGAATCCCCAATAGAATCAACTGCGAACCATCATATCCAATCGCGGAACCCAGCAATGCCAGCACTGCACCAATACCAAACGCATCGAGAAATTTATTCCCCGTTGTAGATTCCATCAATACTGCTGCCAGCAGACCAAACGATAAGCTTGCCAATACACCGAGCAACGCATCCATCGGGGAACCGAAGGCACCAAAGATCGCAAACGGAGCAACGCCAAACGCGGCAAGCAAAAATGCAGTTGCGACATTCCCCGCTTTCCAATCAATTTTCACATTGCGAATTTTTGCAACGACCACGAACGCGATCAAGCAGATCACGATCTGAAGGATCAAGCCCAGTTGATCATTGTTCGGACCCAAGAAACGCAGCACCAACGCCGGAAAAGCCATCAGCGCCGCGCCGAACCAACCCGCATATACAGGCTTGAAACGATCATCTTTTGTGAAATACCACAACCCCGCAATGAGACCAGTCATCAGCACAGCTTGCGCCGCCAAACCAATTGCTCCCGCCCACGCCAGGTTTGCCAGACTCCCCGAGGCGATCGCCGATTGTTCCGTAGACCATAACGTGAAGTGATAGATCAACAAACAGAACGGCATCGGCACTGCCATGAACAAAAACAGGATCAACGCGCCTGTGGAACGGTTCTTTGGTTCTTCCTGGAGTTGAACAGGTTGATTGATATCAACTGGTGTTTCTGTCATGATGACCTCTTTATCATTGAACTTTATCGAGATTAAATCAGCATTCCACTTGGGTTTGTTTTATCACAAATAATTTTTATTGGTTGAGCGAATATTTACAAAAAAATCTATACCTCGTGATTCAAATCAGACCGCCTTAAGGTAATGCCCATCCAAACGGCAAGCCCAAGCATAAGAAGAAATGGCAAACGTACAGGCAAGGCATTGCGTAGCAAAAATTCAGAGATGATAAAAATTGTTGGGCCGCCCAATACCAACCAGCCTAATGTTTGAGCCTGGGTTGGCACATGTTGACGCAAATATACGTAAAACAAAAACACCGGGAAGGCGAAGAGCAAGGCATCTTGCCCCAAGGCATGCGGACTAAACATTAATCCTAGTAACAGGCTAAATGCAAGCTTTAATGCGAAGGTAGGGTGTTGCGGTTTCCATGCGCCACGCCATAGCCAAACAACACCCAGGGCACTGGCAACTAATGCCATTAAATTGATGTTATTGATCAAAGTGAAATAAGTTTCACCCAACATCTGGACAAGCGAGCCTTTGAAATTAACCATATTCTGCACGGTAATGCCATATTGACTGGATACTGAGTTCATGTACACCAACAATTTGACATAGTCAGGCAAGAGCGTTGCACCTAACATCAGTGTGGTGATCAAAACCAAGGCGCTCATCAACCCAAACGCTATGGACAATGTTTTCCAGCGACGTCCAATGAAAAGTAATATGCCATAGAAAATTGCATGTTGGGGCTTGGCGGTCATGACGATTAACCACCAAGCAGCGGGCTGGTCACGTTGCATAATGAGGGCACGGTACAACTCGACCCAGCCCCATAATACAAATAAAGTGACATTCCCTAACAACAATGAGATAAATAGCGGTGGGAAAGCGCAAAAAACAACCACAAAGAACAATATCTCAATATGATTCCAGCGTTGTAGGCGAGCAATAGAAATCAACAAATGGAGTACTCGAACGAGTATCAATATTTGTATAAGCGCAAAAATCCAATACGAGGCTGACAGCGAAAACCAGGAGAGTGGATACAGTATCAGCGCCATATAAGGCGGATGATTGTAAGGCAATAGATTATCTGCAAAGCTAGCGCCTTGCAATAGGTCAAGCTGATGTGTTGTCTGCGTATCAAGGTTGTACAATTGCGAACCTTGTCCGGAGTTGATAATATCCCAAGCGGTGTAATAAATCGTGAAATCTGCACGCCATAACTCATTGTTTTTTGCGGTGATCGCCCACAAGCCAAAGTAACTGAAGATGATCCCAACATGGATGGCGATCCATATACGCCCTCCCCAACCCAAGGTAGAGGTGATACTGTCTTTTTTCATAATGACCTTTGGGCATCAAACATCGATCGCGTTATTGATCGAGCAGATACTTGTCAAAAAATTCTGAAACACGTTGCTCGAATTCAGCCGCGCGTTCTTTGTCAAATTCTACATGGCCTAACTCAGGATCATACCAAAGTTCCTTCGGTTCACCCGCCGCATCATAGAGCCGCTGACCGCTATCCGCAGAGATGACCACATCCGCGCCGCCTTGCATCAGGAACACCGGGCGTGGACTGATCTGTGCGATCCACTTTGTGGCATCAATATCATCAGTCTTGAAACCTGTCTCTTGCTCCGCCCAAAAGACGATCAAAGGTGCGAACGGGAAGGCAGGCAAATCAGTGAAATAGGTTACGCTGGTTTCGACTGTATCGTTCAATGACGAGAACGCACAATCTGCAACCACCGCTTTGATATTCTCATTCTGTGAAGCATATTGGATCGCCAGCATCCCCCCATAAGAATTGCCCAAGATACCGATCTTGGTTGGGTCAATATCATCGCGTGTGAGCAGGTATTGATACCAAGCATCCATATCGTTGACTTCATTCATGCCAAACGTGATCAGTTCACCTTCACTATGATCATGCGCACGGATGGTGGTCAGCAAAACACCATAGCCGTGCCGATATATCATCTCAGCTTCGTTCAACAACTCCTTGCGTGTGGACTTGTAGCCATGCTGCATGATGATGACCGCGCCGTTCTGGGATGGCACAAACCAGCCAACGAGCTTTAAGCCATCGTCGGTCTGAACTTTCACATCTTCAAAGGGCAGGTTATATGTGGCAGGCGTCTCTTCAGGGAGATTGCGCGTTGCCTGTGGCGCAGTAATCAGCTTATGTGCTTCACTTTTCGTGACGTTCAATATTCCAACAAAAGCGAGCAACAAGAGACTGACAACTACATTGAAGATCAACCTGGTTTTTCGTTTCATAAAAATCCTTATACAAATCCGGTGGTTGAGTAGCCCCGTGTTTTTTGGGGCGTATCGAAACCACCATATAAGCAAAATTATTGTTGTTATTTGTTGGTTTCGACACGGCGGACGAGCACCGCCTACTCAACCAATGAACGGTCATTAGTCCGTCGCCGCTTCCACGATCTCGGTCTCAGGTTTATGCGCCTGCACGTTCAACAACTTGAAAGCCCACTGCACAGCGGGACCGATCAACACGGCGAAGATCACTGTCCCCACCCCAAGCGGACCACCCAAAAACCAGCCGATCGCCACAACCGTTACTTCAATGATCGCACGTCCAAGCCGAATGCTCAACCCGGTTGTACGATGAAAAGCCAGCATCAAACTATCACGCGGACCTGCACCCGCATCCACACCGATGTAGATCGCGCTGGCAAAGCCCATCATGAAGATCGCCCCAAACAACATCACGCTTTGTAAAAGCAATCTATCTTCAATAGACGGAATATAGGACAAAAACATATCTTCCCACAACCCGATGAACATAATGTTCGTGAGCGTGCCCCAGCCAATTCGTTCACGCAGCGTGAGCGAACCAAGCAAAACGACCAAGCCAACTACAATACTGATCCGGCCCGGGCGGATATTCGTCAGTTGCGATAAAGCTACTTCGAGCACAGCCCAGGGCGTTGTCCCGACATTCGAGCGGATCATCAGCGCAATGGAAAGCCCGAAGAGCGCGAATCCGAGTTGGATAACGATAAAGTCACGTGGAAAAGTCTTCCAGATTACAGGTTTAAACATTCAGTCTCCTTTAATAAGCCACGATAATATCACCTATGATACACTCACGCCATGCCACAGATTTTAGAAACCCATAAAAACAATTTCACTATCAGCACCGATCCGACACGCCTTAATGTAGATGCGATCTGTGATTTCCTTACACGCGCCTATTGGGCGGCGGGGCGTCCGCGTGAACGCACCGAGCGCGCCATCAGCAACTCGCTGGTCTTCGGTTTGTATGACGGCGAGAAGCAGATCGGTCTCGCGCGTGTTGTCAGCGATTACGCCGTCTTCGCGTATCTCTGCGACGTTTTCATTCACGAAGAGTATCGCGCGCATGGTCTTGGCAAATGGCTGATCGAAACCGTGATGAGTCATCCCGACCTGCAGGGTCTGCGCCGCTGGACTCTCGCCACGCGCGATGCGCATGAACTCTATCGTCAATTCGGCTGGAACGATTTGCAAAGTCCCGATAAATGGATGGAAATTCTGCGTCCCTTCCCCGGCGAAGGACAAAACTAATGAATGTAATTCTCAATGCCGGACGTGAAAAGAGTCTGCTGCGCCGCCATCCGTGGATCTTCTCCGGCGGGATTCGTCAGGCGGACGAACCTTCGGTCGCATCAGGTTCCACCGTGGACTTGCTCTCGTCCGATAAGCAGTTTCTCGCCCGAGCCTCCTACTCCCCACACTCGCAGATTCGCGCACGCGTGTGGACGTTTGAGGATGAAGCGGTTGATAAGGAATTTTTTCGCAAACGGATTCAAAAAGCAATCGATACTCGATATTCGTTATTCGATTCTTCCTTCACTGATTCATTGCGTTTGATTTACGCTGAGTCCGACAACATTCCCGGCTTGATCGTTGATCGTTATGATGACGTGCTTGTCATGCAATGTCTCACCGCTGGAGCAGAATATTGGAAAGAAACTTTTGCTGATCTCTTACTCGAAGAAACCGGGCTCTCAACCATTTACGAACGCTCCGACGCGGACGTGCGTGAACTCGAAGGGCTTGAACCCAAAGTTGGTTTAATCCGCGGCAATCTTTCTTCTTTTATTTTCCCTATCACCGAAAACAATCTTCAATTCAAAGTCAACCTCGCCGAAGGACATAAAACCGGCTTCTACCTCGACCAGCGCAAGAATCGACTGCGTGTCCGTGAGTTAGCAAAACATAAAGATGTGTTGGATTGTTTTTCTTACACTGGTGGATTCGCCATCAACGCATTGGCTGGCGGCGCGAAGTCTGTTTTATCGGTAGATTCATCTGCCGATGCGCTAGCATTATGCAAAGAAAATATTGCACTTAATAATCTTCCTGCTGAGAAACACACCTCACTCGAAGGCGATGTCTTTCAATTGTTACGCAAATTCCGCGATGAAGCTCGCTCGTTCGATATGATTATCCTCGACCCGCCGAAGTTTGCGCCTACGGCCGCACATGCCGAAAAAGCCACGCGTGCCTATAAGGATATCAATCTGCTCGCATTCAAACTCTTACGCGCGGGCGGGATGCTGGTCACGTTCTCTTGCTCGGGTGGAGTCGATTCAGGGTTGTTCCAAAAGATCGTAGCCGGAGCAGCTTTGGATGCGGGCGTTGACGCGCAGATCGTCGAGCATTTATCACAAGGCACAGATCATCCTGTCTCATTACATTTTCCCGAAGGAGCCTATCTCAAAGGTCTGGTCTGTTTGAAAAAATAAAGCCAGACCTGACAGGTCTACCCTAAAGGGCACACGTCCACGAAAGTCCGACGAAAGAGACATGTTGTCCGCGCAGTCGTTATAATGAGAATGTGACACAATAAGACCTGTCAAGTCTTAAGGAGAACCCATGAAACATTATAAGTATTTGATCATCGGCGGCGGGTTGACAGGGGATGCCGCCACACGTGGAATCCGCGAGTTGGATGCAGAGGGTTCGATCGGGTTGATCGGTATGGAGACCGCACCACCATACATGCGACCAAATCTTTCAAAAGGGTTGTGGAAAGGGCGCCCCATCGAAAAGATCTGGCGCAAGACTGAAGAACGGGGTGAATTAAATCTGGGTCGCAAAGTGACGCAGCTTGATCCGCAGAAAAAAACGGTACAAGATGATCAAGGGGATGAATATTCGTACGACAAGTTACTGCTTGCCACGGGCGGCTCACCGATCCATTTGCCGTTTGGCGCGGGTGACATCATTTATTTCCGCAACTTTGAAGATTACCAACACCTGCGCGCCATGGCGGATGCAAAGGAACATTTCGTGGTGATCGGTGGCAGCTTTATCGGTTCAGAGATCACCGCAGCACTGACGATGGTTGGCAAAAAAGTGATGATCGTCTTCCCCGGTGATGCCATTAGCGGAAATATCTTTCCTGACGACCTCGCAAATTTCCTGAATGACTATTATCGCGAAAAAGGGGTGGAGATCATCACGAACGATTCAGTTGCCAGCGTGACAAAGGAAGGCGAGCGCCTCATCGTCCGCACTGGAAGCGGGCGCGCCATCGAAACGGATGGGGTCGTGGCTGGAGTCGGAATCCGTCCGAACATCGAGCTGGCAGAAGCGGTTGGACTTAAGATCGAGAATGGCATCGTCGTGAATGAAAGACTCGAAACCTCGCTCGCCGATATTTACGCGGCTGGTGATGCGGCGAACTTTTATCATTCCGCGCTTGAGAAGCGGACACGCGTGGAGCATGAAGATAACGCGGTCGCGATGGGAAAACTCGCAGGCCGCAATATGGCTGGCGCAAGTGACACTTACACTCACGTGCCGATGTTCTATTCAGATCTATTTGAATTGGGTTATGAAGCCGTTGGTGAAATGAGCAGTAAGATGGAAACGGTCTCAGACTGGCAGGAGGCGCCGTTTAAGAAAGGCGTGGTCTATTATCTGGAAGATGGGCGCGTGCGTGGAGTCCTTTTATGGAATGTCTGGAAGCAGGTAGACAATGCGCGCGCGTTGATGCTGGAGGAGGGTCCGTTCGAGGCGGAGGATTTGGTGGGGATGATAAAAAGCGATTAAAACTGTAGGGGCGAGGTCATCTCGCCCCTGTTATGTTTGGATGTAACCAAAAGGGCGGGGAGACCCCGCCCCTACAATAACCATCATGCCAACCGTTGCGGATACGCGACTCCCGTGACATCGTCATGGAGTCTTACGACATCGGTCACATAGTGACTCGTTCCCACCTGTTCAACCAATTTGCATACGCTAAAACTACGGCTCATGTTATCGTATTCGCTCACCCAACGCTGAAATTCACTCTCATCCCCTTCGCGTGGATACTTGACCTTATAGCCTTTGAGCTTTATGCGTGAAGGCTTGGGCGTTAAGCGTGCGCGATAACAACCCTGCTTGATGCACAACAACGTATACAGCGGATCACAGTTGAACTCATCCATCATTCTTTTGGTGGCGTCATCACGCGGATCGAATTCCCTGCCTAACACGATCACTCTTGCGCCCCGATAGGTTTCGTAAATGCGGAAACTCAGGTTTGTATATTTTGTGGTCGCCAGAGTCTTGACCATGTCAAAGATCTGCTCTTTGGGTGAACGGGTATCCTTCTTCTTGAACAACCCGCCCAGCCCGCCAGCAGCAGGTTTGGGTTTATCAATATCGAGGATCATCAACTTTTCGACGTTCAACACCCGTGCGCCGTAGCGATTGCGCGTGATGGCGGAATGCTCGTCAATGGTTTGCAGCAACTCTTCACGGATTTCTGATTCATAATCTTCAAAGAGATGTTTCTCACCCGCGATCTTGCGTTGTATCTTCTGAGCCTTTTCCTTCGCTTTCCCCCGCGCATCCTCCACCGAAACATTCGACCCACCATAGCAGGTGACTTCCTGCTCCGCACCATCGATGATGATTTTTTGTTTTTCAATGGTCCAGTATTTGTAGATTTTCATTTTGCTTGTTTTCCTTGAGTTGAGACGATCATGGTAACCCCGGCACATTTTCCAGGTTCCAGAATTTTACGTTGTCGAACTTCACGTCAGCCCTTCCGCCTCCCCCACCAGCGCCGAGTTTATTCTGCCCGTCAGGTATGGTATCGTCGACGAAATAGGCTATAGGCTGGTCGTTTATGAAAACCGCAAATTGGTTGCCTCTGGCGACGACTACAATCTTCATCCACTGTCCCATTGAGACGAGATCGGGGAGGCTACCTGTCGCCAACTGTGCGCCATCAACATGATCGTATATTTCCCATTTCGCGAGTTGCGGTAAAAGCGACAAAGAATAACTGCCTCCTACTGACGCCCGCTCCCTCAAAAGTATATCGGCTTTCGAAACGCGTTCTGGAATGCTTTCCAGAACGTCGGCCCGTACATCAACCTGGAACACAAAGTCGGAGGCCAACATCTGGCTATGCCGTGCACTTCCGTATGTCTCACCCTCCGGCACATTGATTTTCAAAACGCCGCTGTCAATAACATCCCACAGTTCAAAAAGTTGCCAGCCCCGGTTAACTGAGAAGTCATCCTCAAAGTCCGGCGGGCGGTTCGCGATAGCTTGCAGGATTGGTTCAGCGAAGGTGCGGGCTTGTTCGACCAGCGGATTCGGCGTATCCGTTGGAGCGATTGTTAGTATAGGCATTGTTGTTGTCTCAACAAAATGCTTTGTTGGAATAAATATCTGTGTAGGAAGATCGGTGGCTGCCTGCTGGACCGACGAATTAGACTTTGGCACACAAGACGCCAAAACAATAAACAAAAGACAATAAATGAATTTATTCACGTTCATCTTCTTTGGTCATTAAGTTGTTAACTTAAACCAACCGTTTATACATAGCCCTTGAAATTTACCTCTCATCCTCCGCCGAAGCATTCGACCCGCCATGGCAGGTGACTTCCTGCTGCGCGCCATCTATGATGATTTTTTGTTTTTCAACAGTCCAGTATTTATAAATTTTCATACAATAATTTCCCTGTAGATTCAACAAATCTAGTCAAATATTATTTTTCATTTTTATAACAGTATCGTCTATCGAAAGGGCTGTAGTGTCAATAATCAGATCGGCACATCGACGCCAATAAGGTTCAGCAACATTTTGCCAATCTATCCAAAGTTTGTCAAATTCTGTTAAATCTCGATTCTTTTCACTAGCAACAAATCTCTGAGAGAGATTTTCTTTAGTCGCAATAAACAATATGATTTTTACAGAATAATTCTCTTTCAGCCAAAGAATCTGATCTAGCCTGTCTTCATTGTTAACACGATCACGAAATACTGTATCTCCCCCGAAGTCTAATATAAAGCTTGAAGAAATTTTATCTAATTTGGCGGGCAAGCATTCTTTGAGATTGAGTTTACTAACTGAGCAAGGTGAAAAGGCACCTTTTCTTTCTTTCATATCAATTGCCCTAAGCTCATCAAAATCCAAATACACTATTCCAACACTTCGAGCAAAAGATTCCGCTATTGTGCTTTTACCAACACCACATGGACCAGCAACAACAACATTCATCATGAATAGAAAGGCTAATATCTTTAACGTCGTGAACTTATTACTCTATATCCAATAAGGTCACCAATAATTACTTCTCATCACCCAGAGACGCAATCGCGCGCAAGAGACCGAAGACGAGCACGCCAAGTTTCATCCCTTCACCGGCAGTGAGGGCGGTCCCTTCTCCATGCTGTTCCGCGTTACGCTCAAGCAACATCGCGGCGATCAAGCCTGTCACTGCACCAATGAGCGCGCCAAATATCAAGGTTCTGTTTTTGTTCATGGTGGTTTCCTTTGTGTATGAGGGTGAGGAAAGTGCGACGAACTCCTGTGTTTATCGTTTCATTTTTTCAAAGAAAGCATTGATACTTGCCAATATCCCATTGAGCTGTAACACGGGTTTCACAATGGCTTCCGCGGCGCGTTTGATATAGCCTTCAGCCATATAGACATAATTCTGCGCCAAGCTGGTATAGGTCGGTGTGACGTTGAGCAGTTTCTGCATCAGGTAGACGAGTCCGCCCAGCAAGGCGAGCAGGATCAATAACCCGATCATAATGGGGATCACGATCCAGATCGTGGAGACCGCCGCCCAGCGACCGACGTCCCCGCCATCGCGGAAGGTGGCAACATTGATGAGCACGATCAACGCAATAAAGAGCAGCGAGGTTAACACCATGGGCAGAATGATCTGCCAGATAAGTTGCTTGCGATGCCGCTTATAGGATTCGTGAACAGGTTGTGGGAGTGTGGCTTTCATAATATTTATTTTAGCACAAAGCCCGCCCCCTCCGCCCTTCGGGCACCTCCCCCAAATTCGACTGAAGTTCGTCGAATTTGGGGGAGGCTGGGTGAGGGTTAAACGCACAGAGCGATTCAATGCACCTCGCCCAGGCACATGGAACCGCTCCGGCATTGGAAATGGACTTAACCAGTATTTGTTATGTAAAGACCTGACAGGTTTTCGAGATAACTCGATCAACAATGGTTTTAGCCCGCGCGTTTATCATGGAAATAAATAGCGCGGATAAAACCTGTCAGGTCTGGGATATTATTATCTTCGATTCCGCAAGAAGGTCGGGATGTCGAGATCATCCTTGTTGACGGGGGGTTGGGAGGCTTGTTTCGCCTCACCAGGCTGAACGTCGGATTGAACCGAGACTGATTCGGTCGTGCGCATAAAGTACGCGGGCTCGCTGCGTTTGGCAGAATCCGTGCGGGGTTGTTTATCCAGCGCGCGGCGCGGCATGGAATTGCGTTCAAAGCCAGTCGCGATGACCGTGATGCGGATGTCGTCGCCCATGTTCGGGTCGATGACGGCACCGAAGATCATGTTCACATCAGGATGCGCCGTTTCGCGGATGATCGCCGCAGCTTGATTGACTTCGAAGAGCGTCATGTTCGGTCCGCCGGTGACGTTGAAGAGCACGCCGCGTGCGCCGTCGATGGTGATATCAAGCAGTTTGCTGGAGATGGCATCTTCGGCAGCTTTCTTCGCGCGTTCATCGCCGGTGCCTTTACCAACCGCCATGAGCGCGGCGCCGCCCTCAGACATGATCGCGCGCACATCGGCAAAATCGAGGTTAATCAAACCGGGGACGGTGATCAATTCAGAGATGCCCTGAATGCCTTGATGTAAAACATCATCGGCGAGTCGGAAGGCATCTTGTAATGAAGCGCGTTTATCCGCGATTTGTAATAAGCGATCATTGGGGATCGCCACCAATGTATCGGTATGTTCTTTCAATTGATTAATACCCACTTCGGCGGCTTGTAGGCGACGCATACCTTCGAACGTGAAGGGCCGTGTCACCACACCGATGGTGAGCGCGCCGCTTTCTCTGGCGATCTGCGCCACGATGGGAGCCGCACCGGTGCCAGTGCCGCCGCCCATACCGGCTGTGACGAAAACCATATCCGAGCCTTTCAGCACGTTATAGAGTTCGTCAGCAGATTCTTCGGCGGCTTTACGTCCGACTTCGGGGTTGCCACCCGCACCGAGACCGCGGGTGAGTTTGTCACCGAGGCGTACGCGTATGCCAGCCTTCGTCAGCATGAGGGCTTGCGCGTCGGTATTCACGGTGATGAAATCAACACCTTGAATACCTTCGTCGATCATGCGGTTGACGGCGTTCGAGCCGCCGCCCCCCACGCCGATCACTTTAATGCGGGCGAATGCTTCTGCTGGCAATTGTTCGTTGTCTTGCTTATTGGTCGAGTCCATGACTACCTCCATTAAACATTGGTTGATGATACTTGTTTTTGATTCGGTAATTCGATATTTTAAGGGTGATTACCCTGCAGACCCTAAAGGTTTTTTCTGCAAATAAGATTTTTGCTTTGCAAGAAATTCAACGATGAACCATCTATCCACTTGCAAAGGAAACCTTTAGGGTCTTAACAACTACGGCAATATTCTTCCAAATAATTTTTTGACAAAACCAAAATCCATACGCTTGTCTCCTTTCGAACGACGTGCCCTTCCGATGCTTACATCTTGATCGTGCATCGAGAGCGCCCATCGTAATAGACCCACACCTGTTGAATACGCAGGTGAATTCAAACGATCCACAAGACCTAATAAATTTTCAGGCTGGGCTGTACGCACCGGCAGGCCCAACACTTCACTGGCAATACGCTTGATGCCCGGCAATGCGGATGTGCCACCGGTCAACACCATACCTGCAGGCAGAAGACCGTCATAGCCAGAGCGTTTGATCTCCTGCAATGTTAACGAAAAGACTTCAGCCACGCGCGCTTCGATGATATGCGCCAATTCCTGACGATTGATCTGTACCGGGCGATCTTCACCAAACGGGCGAACCGAAAAATATTCTTCAGAACCAACTTCCGCACGCACTGCATAACCTTGCTGCTTCTTCACTTCTTCCGCTTGTTCGAACGGCAGACGCAAGCCGTGCGCGATATCCTGAGTCACATGGTTGCCGCCCACTGACAGCACCATCGTGTGCCACACATCACCGTTGACGTAGATCGCCAGGTCCGTGGTGCCGCCGCCAATATCGCACACTGCCACACCCATCTGACGTTCCTGCTCGGTCAACACCACTTCACCAGAAGCCAGTGGATTCAAAACGAACTGCTGGATCTCCACACCCGCCGCGCCCACGCATTGACGTAAGTTATCAACCGTCGCAGCCGAGGCAGTGATGATATGCGCTTCCACTTCAAGACGATAACCATGCATCCCTTTCGGGTTGCGGATACCATCCTGTCCGTCCACGCTAAAGCCGCGCTGGATCACATGAATGATCTCACGGTCATAGGGGATCGCCACCGCGCGCGCCTGTTCCATGGCATGTTCAACATCGTACTGCTCGATCACATTGCCATTCACCGCCGCCGCCCCACGACTATTCACCGATGAAACGTGCGCACCTGCAATGCTGACCAACGCTGAAGTGATCTCAAGTCCTGAAGTGGATTCAGCCTTCTTCACCGAACGCGTGATCGCCTGCGAAGCCGCGGCAAGGTCAACAATAATGCCCTTCTTGATGCCCTCCGAAGGTTCGATGCCCACGCCCATGATGCGAATAGATTTGTTATCTTCCACTCGTCCAACCAGCGTGCACACTTTGGTTGTTCCTACGTCAATTCCTACTACGATTTCTTCCATAAGTCTCTATTCATTGGTGGTCGAGTAAGGCGAGCGTTTTTCTCGCCTGTATCGAGACCACATACTTGTCATTCCTTGTTTACTTGTTAGTTTACTTGTTAGCGGTGGTCTCGATACGCCCCAACAAACACAGGGCTACTCGACCACCAGTATTTTTGTTTATTGACTCATCCTGTAATACGGTGCGGTCGGGTAGGTCACGTTGATCAACGCCGGGCGAATACCTCTTTGCGTCAACGACTCCACCATCGACTCATACACACGCATCTTCAATTCAATATCATTCGGTGTCGCGCCAAAATAAGCGCGCCAGCCGCGCGGGTCATTCCAACCAAAACCCATGCGCGCATCATACAAAATGGATTGACCCGGCGGAACGTGACCTGCGAGTCCTTTCAACGCCTGGACCATATCCACTGAAATAAACGGCGCAGGAGACAACGGATCCGCCACGGCTCCTGCTACGGGTGGAGCTGATTCAGCCACGACGGAGATGAGTCCAATCATTTCGCCTCTTGGTCGAAATGCGACGCCATCTTCCGCGACCCATGTATATCCGCCACCCTGTTCCCAACGAATCGCTGGCTTGCGTTCGCGCACATCGACCGTAACAAGATTGGGCAAGGAAACGGTCACTCGGACGAAAGCGAGCTCGGGGTAGTTGAGGCGGAGGCGGGTCTCCAGATCCGCTGGGGTAAGCATGAAGATGGGTTGGCCTGCAATGTTCAGAACCGAGTTCACATCCACGGGTGTAACGATCTGGTTGCCAATAACCTCCGCTTCAGTCACGCGCAACTGCGGAAGATTGAAAGCGGAATAAAGTGCGATGCCAAGCACAGCCGACAAAATAAACGAGAGCAAACGCCAGCCCAGACGCGGGCGCGGAATACTGACGGAACGCAGGTCCGCACGCGGGGCAGATGGCAAAGCAGGCAACGCGATCTGGAAACGGCGACGCGCATTTTGTTTGGGCTTAACGACCTTCGCCCTTGGCGTAGTGGCAGCCTTTTTAGCGCGTACAGTGACCGGCGGCACGGGACGAGTGGCTTCCTTCGCGATGCGGTTCATGCGATTCGCATGTTCCTGCTCGCGGCGTAAGCGTACAAGTTCAGCGCGGGAGAGTTCTTTTTTCTCGCTCATACATGACTCCGAAAAGTATGTGACGTATGATCGCGGTCGGCCTTGCGTTCCATGGCGAGCTCGATCAAACGGTCAACCAGCTTTGCATAGGATAACCCACTGGCTTCCCAAAGTTTGGGATACATGCTGATCTTCGTAAAGCCGGGAATGCTGTTCAATTCATTCAAATACATTTTGTTGGTATCTTTCTCAACAAAGAAATCCACACGCGCCATGCCTGCGCAATCAATGGCTTTGTAGGCACGCACGGCATACTCACGGATCATTTCAGTCGTTTCAGCAGGCAGCTTGGCAGGGATGTCGTAGCCTGAGGTGCCATCAATGTATTTTGATTCGTACGAATAAAATTCGCGGCTTGGCAAAATTTCACCGGGCATCGAAGCGACCGGGTTATCATTACCTAATACGCTCACTTCGATCTCGCGCACATTCTTCACGCCTTTTTGGATCAACACGCGGCGGTCAAAGGAAGCAGCTTCCAGCAAGCCTTCCTGTAAGTCAGAGCGATTACTGCATTTGGTCACACCAACCGATGAGCCGAGATTGGCTGGCTTGGTGAAGAAGGGATAGTCGCTGACCTTTTCAGCTTTCTCGATCACAGCAATAACATCTTTTTGGATCTCAGCGCGCAACACCACCAGCATATCCACGACCGGAATGTTGTTGGCGATCATCACGTCCTTGAAGACACCTTTATCCATGCCAACCGCCGAACCCACCACACCGGCACCGACATATGCAACATCGGCTAATTCAAATAAGCCTTGCAACGTACCATCTTCGCCGAAGGTACCGTGTAGAACTGGGAAATACACATCAATATCAGCCCACTTCCGCAGACCTGAAAAACCTTCGAGGATGTAAATCCCTTTTTCAGATGGGTCAGGTGAAAACATCACAGAAAGCAATCCGTCGGTTTTGTTATTTTCAAATTTACCCAGCACATCCTCACCGGTCAGCCAGGTGCCTTCGCGGGTAATGCCAATCTGGGTCACTTCGTATTTGGCAGGGTCAAGCACCGATAACACGGAACGCGCGGACATGAGCGAGACTTCATGTTCGCCTGATCGTCCACCGAATAACACTGCCACTCGAAGTTTATTTTCTGTCATCGTTGCTCAATAATTTCTTTTATTCATGCTCCGTTGGTTGAGTAGGCGGTGTTCGTCCGCCATATCGAAACCAACAAATAACAAAAATAATTTTGCTTACAGGTGGTTTCGATACGACACTCGCTATCGCTCGTGTCTACTCAACCACCGAGTTAATTACCATTCTCCGATCAATTCAACTTCCAATTCCAGTTCAACATCTTGTTTCTCTTTGACAGTTTTTTGCACCAATTGAATCAAAGCGCGAATGTCTTCCGCTTTGGTATTGGCATGATTGATAAAGAAATTTCCGTGCAACGGGCTGATCTCAGCGTTACCGATGCGGGCGCCCTTCAAACCGGCTGACTCGATCAATCGCCCTGCATAATCACCAGCTGGATTCTTGAACACCGAACCCATGCTCGCGCCTGGAGGTTGAGTCGCTTTGCGGTGCGCGCTGAATTGTTGAATTTTAACAGTCACTTCTTCCTTCGTTGAATTTTTTAACGCTAACTCAGCCGAAAGTACTATCGCTTTCAATTCACCGCGTTTCAGTACACTTGTACGATAGCCATATCCCATTTGTTCAACTGTAAAAGTTTCTTTTCCGTTTTCAGTTAATAACTCAGCAGAAATTAAATTGCCTGTCATATCGCCGCCGAACGCACCGGCATTACCATACACTGCGCCGCCAACCGTGCCGGGGACTGTCGCTGCCCATTCGAGTCCGGCAAAGCCTTTGGATGCGCAACGATTGGCGAGGTTGCTAAAGATGACGCCCGATTCAACCGTGACTGTGGGTTGGTCGCCAGTGTGGAACTTCACAGCCTTTGCGCGATTCAAAAGCACCACGCCGCGCACACCTTTATCGCTGACCAGGACATTCGAACCACCACCCAATAATGTGAAAGGCAGTTCCTGCTTCCACAGCAATTTAACAATGCGCCCGAGTTCCGCGGCGGTATCGGCAGTGATGAAAATGTCCGCGGGGCCGCCGATGCGCGCGGAGGTATAAGGTGCCAAAGAAACGTTCTCTTTCACCTTGTCGCCCAGCTTGGCGTATAACACATCGATCGGTCTTGCGAGAGTTGCCATTGATTTAGTCTCTTTGTCTGTTAGTCATTCGTCTTATAGTCTGTGTGCGGTTGTTCGTCGTGATTGATGTGATCGATGATGCGCTTCACATCCTGCTCTTTCACTTCTTCGAGTTCCTGCGGCATATCATTCACAGTGCCTGGTTTATCTTTCCTTTTGAAGAAGGACAGAACCATATCCAGTGGCGGCAGGAAGGTGACCTCGGGGTGGCGCGGTTTTGTCTTTTCGTCAGGCATGCGTAACTGCCATTTTATGCAGACTTTCACGACAGCCATGGTGGCTTGGAATATCATTCCAGTTGAAAAAGGAACGCGGCTTTTTATATTCAGCTTTCACTTTTGCGATCAACTGCATGGCGCGTTGTTCGTTCACGTCCATGCGTGGCGGGCAGGCAGGGGATTCGCTGGCAGCCGCGATCAAAGCCATTCGTAACGGGAGCAGGGACGGGTGAGTGCGAAGCGTGTTTTTCTTTTCATCCAACATCATATGCCTACCTTTCTTGATATGCGTTCACGAGTTCGGTGCTGATCTGGTCCGCATCGCCAGCGGACATCACGATCACAACGTCACCAGATTTTAGATTCCGAAGCAGGTGACTGGTCACTTCGGGCAAGGTTTCGATATAACGTGCCGAGCGATGCGGCATGGCACTGACGACCTCGGCAGAGGTGAAATCCTGTTTGGGTTCGCGCGCGGCATAGACTTCGGTGACGATGACCTCATCGGCATCCTTGAAGGCGCGTGCAAATTCAAGGAACAAGGTTTGTGTGCGTGAGTACGTATGCGGCTGCCAGACCGCCCAGATGCGGCGTTCGGGGTAACGCGCACGCGCACCAGCCAGTGTGGCTTTGATCTCGGTGGGATGATGGGCATAATCATCAAAGATACTGATGCCGTTCGCCTCACCGCGCAATTGAAAGCGACGACCCGTGCCTATGAATTTGCTCAATGCTGTCGCGGCTTTTTCCTTTGAAAGACCCAGCAGTTCAACGATGGCGATCACCGCCAACGCATTACGGACATTATGTTTGCCGGGCACCTGTAGCGAGACTTCCACTGAAGTTGCCCCGGCAGCACTCAGATTGGATGAAACTACAAAATCAAAACCGCCGCGTTGATTGGCTTTCACTTCGCGCGCCATCACCCAATACGGACTACTGATGGTCATTTCATTTTGAATGTAATAGGCAACGATGTTGATACCCTTTTTGCGCGCATGCGGGATCAAGGCAATTGCACCGGGATCCTCAGCACACACGATTAAGGTGCCGTCATCGGGAATGAGATCCACGAATTTTTCAAAAGAGGCATACATGGATTCAAGCGTCGGGAAGATGTCAGGATGATCATGTTCGATGCTTGTCACCACTTCGATCTGCGGCTTGAGACCGAGGAACATATTGTCGTATTCATCGGCTTCAATGACGAACGCATTGCCTTTACCAGCATGCGCATTGACACCAAGGTTATTCAGCACGCCGCCAACAATAAACGATGGGTCACGCCCAAGTTCGCTCAACACCCACGCGGTCATGGCGGTGGTGGTGGTCTTGCCGTGCGTGCCAGCGATGGCAATGCCTTTTTTATCCACCATTAATTGACCCAGGAAATCTGCGCGTTTGTAAACGGGAATATTCGCGTGCTTCGCTGCCTGGACCTCAGGATTATCCGCGCTTATAGCCGAGGACATTACGACTGAATCTGCGCCCGCGATATTGCGCGGATGATGACCTATATACACGGTCGCACCTGCATGGCGGACTTCATCGGCAAAGGGCGTAAGAGCGCGATCAGATCCGCTCACCGTGTATCCGCTCTCCAAAAGGAGGCGGGCGATGGCGGAAAGTCCGCTGCCCCCAATGCCAATGAAATGAATGTGTGTCATCTTAGCGATTAGCCTTTAGCTCTTAGCAGTTAGCGATTATTAGATGTAAACTACCAATACAAATACCATGGCGAGAATGACGGCAAAGTAGATGCCCGGCTCACCCAGAATTTGAGGGGGCATATAAAGCATCATTTGATTCACTTTTTCCAGTAGGACCGGGTCGGTGGGTTTGGTGATGACCTGTTGAAAGGCGTAATCAGCGATATGCACATAATACAAAACACTGCCCGCCACCAAATAGCCGTTGATCCCGCCGAGGAAGGCACCGAAGAGCGTATCCTGTAATTTCTCGTTGCGACCCTTGGCAGCCAGATGTGGAATACTGATGACTGTTTGATAACCGAAGTACACCAACACCAACAGGATGATCGTGCGCACCCAGAAGAGCGAAGCATCGGTTTGGGGCAGATTGGCGGCCAGTGGAATATATTTGCGGATCACATGATTCAACGCCAGCGAAAGGATCACACTGAAACCCACCAACAATTCCTTAGCCCAACCGCGCATGGCGCCGATAACGGCAAAAAGCAAGACATACATCCAGAACACATAAATAATACTCATCATAGGTGTTACGCTCCTGCCAGTTCGATCAACTTGCTGGCGATCTTGTCCGCAGCGCGCGGGTGGGATAATTCAAACATTGCGGCACGCATGGCTTTCAATTTATTCGGGTTCTCCCAAAGTACATTCAAAGTTTGCAACAGCTCATCCTTCAATGCCTGATCTTCCAGAATTACTGCCGCGCCGCGCCCGGTCAGATAATCAGCGTTCACTTTTTGATAGCGCCAGGCATACGGGTACGGGACCAGAATGGCGGGCAGACCAAACAACGGATATTCACCTAGGCAGGAGGCGCCCGCCCGTGAGATCACCAGATCCGCGGCGGCTAATGCCGCGCCCATGTCATGCATGTAAGGCATGGCATGATAGCGTGCGGCGAGCTCCATGGGTAATTGTTCACGGTTATGTTTCACCAGCGTCCAATCCAATTCACCGGAGAGATGAATGATCTCGAATTTGGTGAGCAATTCACGCAGGTTACTCAACACGGTCGTATTGATCGAGCGTGCGCCTTTACTGCCGCCAAAGATCAGCAGGACAGGTAGTCCGCTGGAAATGCTGAGGTGGCGATGCGCCGTCGAACGATCCCACAACACGAGGTCCGCACGCAGCGGATAGCCTGTCTCAAACACTTTTTTATTAAAGAACTTCTGCGATTGACTGGTCGTCACCGCGATCGTGTCTGCAAATCCGCTGAGCGATTTCAACGCCATACCGGGTTCAATATCCGGCACATACAACATGGATGAGATCGATCTGCCAGCCAGCGCCATTGGCACAGCCACGTAACCACCGGTAAAGAACAATACATCCGGCTGGAACTCTTTCAAAATGCGGCGCGATGCCAGAATACCACGTCCGATCATCGCCAAATTGCGCGGCATTGTCGCGAGACCCACACCATGGATACCAGCGGCGGGAATACTCTGGAAAGCAATACCCTGGCGTTTGACCAGAGATTCTTCCATGCCGCCTTCGCCGCCCACCCACAGCGTATCCAGGTCGCGAACTTTAGCCGTTAGCGCGCTGTGAACGGCGAGCGCGGGATACACCCCGCCTCCCGTTCCCCCGGCGCAAATCAATAACCGCACCGAATGACCTCCAGTCATTTTCTTCTGTTCGTACGATCTCACCGCTTTGGCGTGAGATGTTCAACATAATTCCCATGGCACACAACGTAGAGACCAAATTCGAACCGCCCGCGCTGATGAAGGGTAAGGCATTACCAGCAAAAGGCATCAGCCCAACCATCACTGCCATATTGACAAGGGCTTCGATGCCAACCCAGAATGTGATGCCCGAAGCAAGCAACGTGCCGAGCATATCGGGCGCGCGGCGGGCGATCACAAGTCCGCGCCAGATCAAAGCCGCATATAAAGCGATCAATAAAGTGGAGCCAAATAAACCAAGTTCTTCAGCTACAACGGCGAAGATACTATCAGTAGGCGCGAAGGGCAAACCTGTTAACTTCGTATCGGCTTGTCCCAAGCCCACACCGAACACGCCGCCTTTGATCACAGCTTCGAACGAACGCTGCACATGATAGGAAGCATGTGTCGGGTCCTTCCAGCCAGCCAGAAAAGAACCCACGCGATCCTGACCTGTGACGCTGAATTGCACGATGACCCAGCCCATCACAACCGCCAGCACCAGCAGGAACACGATCTGTTTCATATCCGCACCAGCGAGGAAGAACAACAAGCCGCCAAGGATCAGCACCGTGCCTGCCGCGCTCAAATCTGGTTGCAGATAGATCAAGCCGCCAATGATTCCCAGAATGACGCCGAGCGGGATCAAACCAAAACTCACATCATGCAACGATTGACGCTTGGCATACAACCACACCGAAAGATAGATCACCGCCACCAGCTTCGCGAGCTCAGAGGGTTGATACGAACCTTCGAACAATGTGCGCGATGCGCCCAGGCGAATCTCATTGATGAACAATACCGTAATTAACAAACCGATCGTTCCCAGCATGGCAAACACAACCAGCTTGCGCCATTGGTGATAATCGAAAAACGAAAGCACGAATGCACTCAATATCCCAACGCTCAACCAGCGCACCTGCCGCAGGAACATATAAGATGAAGAGCCATATTCATTGAACGAAAAATCAAATGAAGCCGAATACAACATGATTAAACCAAACACGATCAGCGCGACCACCGTCAACAACAACGGCATATCTACACCGCGTACCAGGTTTCTGGCTGGCGATAAGGAAAAACGATCATTTACGAAAGTTCTTGCACCCATGTTCTAAACCTTTCTCCACGTTCTTCAAAATCCTTGAACTCATCGAAACTTGTACCGCCCGGAGATAACAAAACGACATCACCAGACTCAGCGACCTCTGCCGCTTTGAGAATTGCCTCATGCAAACCATTCACGCTGGATAAAGTAAAGCGCTTCTTTCCAAGCCTGAGGCTGTCCACTGTTTTTTGAATTTTTTCCGCCGCCTCGCCGAAGAGCACCACATGATCGACACGTTCACTGGCGAGCTGCATCAACTCTTCCCACGGCAGTTTCTTGTCGCGCCCGCCGAGCAACAATACAATGGGCTCATCAAAGGCATGGATGACAGCAATCGTGCGCTCAGGAGCCGAGGCAATCGAGTTGTTGTACCAGTGTACGCCGTTCAACTCGCGAACCAACTCCAAACGATGCGGCACACCGTGAAAATCTTCCACCGCTTCGAGCATGGCATCCAACGGGAAGCCCGCCGCATGACCGATGGTAAACGCCGCCAACACATTCGCTACATTGTAGTCACCGCGCAACAAGATCTTTTCGCGCAGGATCAACGGTAAATAAGCATTCCCATCGCGCAGGTTCAACAAGCCATCATGGTAATATGCGCCATCCAAACCTTCATCCAGTTCATGCAAACTAAAAGTAAACAATTTTCCGTTCACTTTATTTCGTAAGTTCCACGCGCCTTTGTCATCGCGCCCGAGAACAGCAATATCGTTTTTCGATTGAAACTCGAGGATGCTTGCCTTCGCAGCGGTATAGGCTTCCATCGTGTCATGACGATCCAAATGATTCGGCGTGATGTTCAAGATCGCAGCGACATTCGGCGAGATCGTCATCTGCTCCAATTGAAAGGATGATAGTTCAAGAATGGCAATATCTTCAGGCTTCATCTCATCCACATAATTCAATAATGGATCACCAATGTTGCCGCCGATATAAGCAGAAGGCAGTACGCGGAAGGCAGAAGATTCTTCTTTCTGCTTTCTGCCTTCTGCATTCTGACATGCAAGTTTCGCCATTCCGCCAACCAGCGTCGTCGTCGTGGTCTTACCTGCCGAGCCGGTGATACCGATCGTCTTGCAGGGCACTACTTCCATAAAGATCTGCGAGTCGTTCGAGAGGGGAATACCCCTCGAAACAGCTTCAGCCACAATGGGCAGCGTGAGCGGGATTCCACCAGACAGACACAGCACATCGGTCGTATCCAGCAACTCAAGCGGATGTCCGCCAAGCGCCCAGTCGATCTGAAGCTCGGCAAGTGATTCGCGCACAAGACGCAACTCATCGGCACTGCGCATATCGCTCAACGTGACACGTGCGCCATGCAAGGAAAGCCAGCGTGCCAGGGCTAGTCCCTGCCGTGCAGCTCCGAGTATCAAAACGCGTTTGCCATTCCAGTTCGTCTTCATAGATTCAATCGTATTATGTGATCCGTTTTTCGTAAATTAAAAACAACCAATCACCAATTACAAATTAGACAAGCGCCAGGCCCATGCCAACCATCGCAGCCAGCAAGCCGATCAACCAGAAACGTTGTACCACCTGGGTTTCGCTCCAACCCAGCAATTCAAAATGCAAATGGATGGGTGCCATTTTGAAAAAGCGTTTGCCCTTGGTCGCTTTGAAATAAAGGACCTGGATCACAACGCTCAAGGCTTCACATAACGGGATGATCGCGATCACCAGCAACAGGGGCCAGTGACCGGTCATCAAAGCGACAACTGCCAGCGTGGAGCCAAGCGACAGCGAACCTGTGTCACCCATGATCAACTCAGCCGGATGCACGTTAAACCACAAGAAACCGAACAATGCACCGACTGTAATGAAACAATATTGCGCCAGATAGGTATAACCATACAACAAGGCAATGCCGCCGAAAGCAGCAAAGGCCGTGGCTGAAATCAATCCAGAAAGTCCATCAAGGCCATCGGTAAAATTTACCGCGTTCGATTCACTGACGATCACGAATGCGGCGATCGGGATGTACCACCAACCCAGTTCGATCTCACCTTGAATGCCAGGAATGCGCATTTCAGGCACATCCAAACCGTATTTCAAAACAAAAGCGGTACCCACTGCCAAAAGAACTTGAAACATGAATTTTGTACGCGCGCGCATGCCATCGCCACGTCGTTTGCCGCGGATGCCTTCCCAATCATCCAGCGCGCCGAGAATGCCGTACGCGACCAAAACGATCAGAGGCACCAATACAGACTTACCTGTCACATTCAAGCCGATCAAGGATGCGGCGTTGAGCAAGCCGGTCAGCAACAGTACAGGCAGGATGAAAAGCACACCGCCCATGGTTGGTGTGCCCATTTTGACTCTGTGCTGATCAGGCTCTTCCACGCGGATGATCTTGCCAACCTTGAAGTGACGAAGCACGCGCAACAACGGTGTGCCCCAGATCACGGTCATCACAAAGGACAACATTGCCAGACCCAAGACCAGCGCGGTATGGTTCATGAACGTACCTCCAGAGAGGCTGTGATGCGGTCCATGCGCAGACCATGCGAGCCTTTGATCAACACCACATCTTTTTTGGTGAGGTTGGTCTTCATCCAATCCATCAACGGATCTATTTCATCGAATTCAATGATCGCAGTCTTTTTCATACCAGCCCGCCGCGCAGCTTCGGCGATCATATGAGCACGTTCGCCCAACGTGACCAGTGTCTCTGCAACCTGCGCGGCGCGCAGACCGACCATTTCATGTCCACCGCGTTCGTAGGGACCAAGTTCAAGCATATCGCCCAACACCGCCACCTTGCGCCCATCGATCTCATCGAGCAGGTTCAATGCAGCCAGCATGGATTCAGGCGAAGCGTTATATGTATCATCCAATAATAAAGCTCCAGTTTCACTGCGGACAGCAGCGAGGCGTAACTGCGTATGTCCCTGATTCAAACCTTCGAGGATCTCCTGCCAGTTCATGCCTTCAGCCAGACCAACCGCCGCGGCGCGCAAAGCCGTATGCACGGAGTGCCGCCCGATCAGGGGAATCTTCACATGTAAAGTTTCTCCCGCATAATGCAGGCGGAAGCGAATGCCATCCAGTCCCAACCCAACAACTTGATCTGCCCAGAGATGTGCTTCAGGAGACAGACCATAGAAGAAGACACGCGCCTTGGTCCGCTCTTCCATTTTTTGGACCCACGGATCATCAAAGTTTAGAATTGCCACGCCTTCGGGAGCCGGAGGCAACGCCTGAACCAATTCCGATTTGCCGCGGGCAATGGCTTCCTGCGATCCCGCACGTTCTGCATGGACGGTACCGACATTGGTCACAACGCCCACTTGCGGCAGAGCGATATCGCACAGGAACGCGATCTCGCCCGGAACATAAAAACCCATTTCCATCACGGCACGCTGGTAACCGGAACTCAAGCGCAACATGGTGAGCGGCAAACCGATCTCATTGTTCAAATTGCCGGGGCTTTTCAATGTACGGTAACGCGTACCGAGCACTTCAGCGATCATTTCCTTGGTGGTGGATTTACCCACACTGCCCGTGATGCCGATGACTCGTAGATCCAACTTGCGGCGCCAGAAACGCGCGATCTGCTGTAACGCGGTGACCGTGTTTTCCACACGCAAGCAGAACGGCGTGGCAAAATCAAATGTCAGAAAAGAGTCGGTTGAGGTAATAGCACGCAGGTCAAGGACATGGAAAGAAGCGTCCACGTCGCGTTGAATTAAAGCAAAAGATGCCCCCCGCTTAAATGCTTCTTCAATAAAGTTATGTCCATCCGCTTTTTCGCCGGGAATGGCAACGAACAGCGAACCTGGGATGGTCTGACGCGAATCGATGACCGCCTCGGTGATAACCGTGGTGTTCTGCGGGCGGAACCCGGTGATGGCTTCGATTGCGTCAGCGATAGTCAGCATGGTTATCTCGAGCCGAACTGGTTGCGGACCATATCCGGAGGAATATTCAATAAGATGACCGTCTGCTCGGCAACTTGCGAGAAGACCGGCGCGGCGGTTTCTGAACTCCAAATGGAAGTGCTGGGTTTTTGGATCCAAACATAGACCATGAATTGCGGGTCGTCCACGGGTCCCCAACCAATGAAGGAGGCGTTGGTCTGAGATTGATCATAGCCAAGTTCGGTGGGGATCTGCGCAGTGCCAGTTTTACCTGCCACACGATAGCCGGGCACCAGCGCACTGGACGATTCACCTTCGAGTGAAACTGTGAGCATTTCAGTTAAGGTGTTGGCAGTTTCAGCTTTGATGGGTGAGCCGGCATATTGCGACGGGACATTGTATTGATGTCCATCGCGCAACATGGAATATAAGACATGCGGCGTGACCATCTTGCCGTCATTCGCAATGGCAGATGCAGACATGAGCAATTGTAGGGGCGTGACCGTCACACCCTGACCAAAGGCATTTGTGCCGAGATCAACGGGATACCAATCCGTATCGCCCGGGACCTTGAGTCGGCCCATCGCTTCGCCGGAGAGGTCGATGCCGGTTGGATGTCCAAGCCCAAAGCGTTCCATGTAGCCATAAAAAGATTGCGGTCCCATTTGGGTGGAGATCCACGCCATGCAGACGTTGAGTGAATGCTGCAAACAGCCGGTCATGTCCTGCTGCCCCCAGGGTTCGCGATTCCAGTTATAGATGGTGATACCACCCACATCAATGGAACCGGTATCTATATATGTGGTGCTTGGTGTAACCGTACCTGTATCCAATGCAGCAGCCATTGTTAGAATCTTGACCACAGAACCCGCTTCATACGCCATGCCGATGGAACGATTGTATTGACTGCCGTTATCGTACAAGTCGAAGTAATTCGAATAATTATTCAGATCCAAACGCGGCGTGGTGGACATGGCAAGGATCTCGCCATTTTGCGGATTCATCACGATAATGGCGCCATTCTCCGCGCCATATTTTTTGAGCGCCTGATCAAGGATATTTTCGACCTTGGCTTGCAAGTCGCGATTGATAGTTAAAACAAGGGTTGTCCCATTGGGAACGCGAGGAATCTCGGTCGCTTTGTTGGGGTCACTCGGCACCCAGACTTGCACAGGATTGCCCGCCAGCAAGTCATTGTATTTTTCTTCGATGCCGAAGTAACCACGTCCATCGCGGGTGACGAAACCCAGCACATTCGACGCTAACGCGTCTTCAGGGTAACTGCGCTGGAAGTGCGGTTTGAAGCCGAATCCACTCAGGCTGTTATCATCCACATCTTCCATTTGTTTCATAAGCTGTTGCAGGGATGTAACAGTCTCTGCACCGACATAATCCTGGATCACAATGTATTCCCAGCTCTTCGGGGAATTCATCAATTGGTTGTACACATCTTCATAGGTCAGACCAAGATACAAGCCGAGGTTGTAAGCCAGGGCTTCAGGGTTCTTCATCTGACTCAGGTTGACGCCCACTTCATAGACGGTGCGATTCCCAGCAAGGAGGTGTCCATTGCGGTCGTAGATCTCGCCGCGTTCGGGGTAGAACATACGAAACTCACCAGAATACAGGTCACCTTGTGAAAGGAAGATCTTTGCCTGTTCGCTATTTTGAATACGGATCATTTGAATGATGACCGCCAGCCCTACAAATACAAGACCAGCCACAAGTACCAAAGAACGAACGGCATACTGTTGTCGCATTTAATAGCCCCCAGACTTGACACGTTCATCGAACCATTCGATCAGGGATTGTGAATATTCAGCTGGCAAAGGCAGGGAGTATTCAGTGACATCTTCAGCAGCCAGAAGGATGGCAGGCTCAGGTGCCACAAAACCGGGCACGGCTACATAATCAAGTTCGCCGGGCTTGACGGGACGATAGCCCATCTCGAGCGCGCGGCGTTCCATTTCAGTGGTGGAGGTTAAGTTAGCAAGCTGGGTTTCAAGGTCGGCGTTGGCACGTTGAATGGTGGTGATCTCAAAACGCATTTCCTGGATCTCACGCCCGGCGCGAGCGGCGCCCGCGGTCACCTGCAGGTAAAGTGCCGCGATCATGGATATCCCGATTACAGCGAGCAGGAACGCGCCAACATACTGGCGTTGAACACGCCAGGGTGCTTGTTTATAAGCATGGATGATCTGAGTTGCTTGTGCTTGCATAACGACCTTTATATTTGGGCGAGGGTCGTGGATAACCAAACGGGTTATCCCTACATTTTTTCGGCAACGCGAAGTTTCGCACTGCGGGCTCTCGGATTGTCTTTCGTTTCTTCCTCCGAGGGCGTGATCGGTTTTCGATGTACCTCTTTTATGATCGCCTGGCGTTCAACTGCATAGAGCTGTTCATAAGGCGGGTTGACTAAATCCTTGCTTTGTTCTCTAAAAAATTCTTTGACGATACGATCTTCCAACGAGTGGAAGGAGATCACTGCGAGTCGGCCTCCGGACTTTAGGCTTGCCACGGCTTGCGGAAGCACTGTCTTAATGGAAGCCAGTTCATCATTCACGGCGATGCGCAACGCTTGAAACGTTTTCGTCGCCGGGTGGACACGGTCACCTCTACGGGGCGCAACAGCTTCGATCACAGCAACCAGTTCGCGGGTAGTCTGAAGCGGTCTTTTGTTCACGATGGCTCGCGCTATTTTGCGAGAGTCGCGGTCTTCGCCGTATTCGTAGATCAAGTCTGCCAGTTCGCGTTCGGTGTAGGTGTTGACGATATCGGCGGCGGTTTGCAGGGCGTGCGGTCCGAAGCGCATGTCGAGCGGGGCGTCATTTTGAAATGAGAAGCCGCGCTCGGGTGTATCGAACTGCATCGAGGAAGCACCCAAGTCGAGGACGATGCCGTCAACCGAATCCCATTGCAGGTTTTTCAGTTGTGCGGCTAACGTGGTGTAGGAGGCTTGCGCCAGATGGACGCGCTGTTCGTAAGGAGCCAAGGTCTCACGAGCAAACGCTAACGCCTGCGGGTCCACATCCAGACCCAGCAGTTGCCCATCTGGCGCGCACGCCTCCAGTATGCCGCGGGCATGTCCTCCCGCGCCTACTGTTCCATCCACATAGCGGCCCCCACGCTTGGGCTGTAACGCGTGTATAATCTCTTTGTAAAGTACGGAGCGATGCGGTATATCGTTCATGTAGTAACGACTTCAGTCGTTGACGATTAAAATCGTCACTACTGATTTGGTTTTGAAAGATCAAGTGTGGAGAAGCGTTGCTCGTTGGCTTCCACATCCTGCAGATTGTCCATTTGCGTTTTCCATTCAGCAGGCATCCACACTTCAAAGTAATCGCCCTGCCCCGCCACTGTGAGTTCGCCGTTTTCAATTCCGAGGAACGCACGCAGATTTTGCGGAACAAGGATGCGCCCAACTTTATCCACTTCAACGGGATAGGCATTCGAAAGAATGAGGCGGCGCAACATACGAGCTGATGCATCAGCCAAGTTCATAGCGTTGATACGTTCATAAACCTGTTTGAAGTAATCATCGGTCATCACCATTAAACATTTGTCAAAGCCCTGGGTGATGTAGGCGCCAGCAGCCAGCAAGTCGCGATAGCGCGCCGGGATCATCAGGCGACCTTTATCATCGAGATTGTGCTGGAACTGACCTAAGAACATTTGTGCTATAATTCCTATTAACTGATGAACGCCGGAGCAACCGGCGTCCTTACCATTTTCTACCACTTTCTCCCACCATTATACGCTTTTTGAGGGAAAAATCAAGTAGATGTAACCAATTCGCAACTTCCTCTCATGTCCTATTTTGATTATGACTAACTCACTCCCATTCACTCTGCTCGAATCAACTAATTGGAAAGACTATGCCCTGCTCGATAGCGGCGATGGTTTGAAACTTGAACGCTTTGGAAAATATATTTTTGTACGTCCCGAATCTCAAGCCATGTGGAAACGCACGCTCACTTCCGAATGGAAGAACGCGGATGCAGTCTTTCAACCCACAGGCGAAGAAAGCGGCGGTCATTGGGATGTCAAAAAGAAAATGGAAGAACAATGGGAGATGCATTATCCGCTTCCCCACTCAACAAAAGGACTCACGTTTAAAGTGATGACCACGCCCGGACGTCATTTGGGCGTATTCCCTGAAGTCGCCGCACATTGGGATTGGTTCAGCAACTTGATCACGCTATCAAATAAAGAAACCAATGTATTAAATCTTTTTGGATATACCGGACTCGCCTCTTTAGCCGCCGCTTCCGCTGGCGCCAAAGTGACTCACATCGACGCTTCGAAAAAATCTGTGAGCTGGGCGCGTGAAAACCAAGCCTTATCCAAGCTGGAAGAGAAACCCATCCGCTGGATCGTGGAGGATGCGCTGAAGTTCGTCCAACGCGAGGCACGGCGCGGAGCGAAGTACGATGGCATTATTCTCGACCCCCCCAAGTTCGGGCGCGGACCTAAAGGCGAAGTGTGGGAAGTGTACAAGTCGCTGCCTGCATTGCTCGAAGCCTGCCGTGAATGTTTGAGCGCCAAACCGTTGTTCGTTGCCACTACGGTTTACGCGGTGCGTGCTTCGGCAATTCACGTAGCTCAAGCCATGCAAGATATGATGAATGGATTTGGGGGCAGAATCGATATGGGCGAATTGGTCACGCGCGAACAAAGCGCAGGACGATTATTATCGCAGGCGGTGTATGCGCGGTGGGAAAAATAAATTCGTCCTGAGCGGAGCCATCCGCTTTTTGGATGGCGAAGTCGAAGGACAATATTACAAAACATTTTTTATTTGAATCAAACAGCCCTTCGACTGCATTCCTCACTGTCGCTCGTCATTCCGCTCAGGGCGAAACTGTTTTCCTTCCAACTCCCTCAACCACTCCAGCGGACTCTCCCATCTTTTACGTGGATAAATCATAAAGGATTGATCGGGTCGGCTCCACTTTGGTCCGCGCGGACCAGACTCATCAGCAAGAATACTCTTCACGCCCCATAAACCTTGATACTGAATCCAATCCGGTTCGGGATCTAAAATGATCTGTCTCCATTTACGCGTTGGCGGATGAGTAACCTGACGATTGGACATAACCCGCTTAAGATAACTGCTCGATTTCCCCACTTCTTCATGCGCACGATCACCATCACAGCCAATGCGAATACCATCGCCCGTGGCGATCTCCATCGGCAGGCTGACCACGTAATGATCCTTTTCATCACGCAGATTCGCGAAAGTTTCCTCCGTCAATGCCGTGGCGGGATGCGTTGCCAGCTCGCGCAAGGCGATCTGGCGTTCGCGCTGGCTGGGGTTAAAGAGCATAAACAGAAAATGAAGCAGACCATCGGTCCAGTAAAGGAAGCGTTGCACAAAGCCCTCATGATAAAGATTTGGCGAACGGATCACTTCGGGTTTGCTGTAATTCGCGTGCGATCCCAGTGCGGCATAGATCAGCGGATGCGTGGTCATATGTCCGTTTTTATCTTTCACACGGCGTACGTTCTTCCATAACGTCATCGCGCCCGAACCATGTTGTGACAACAACACTGCATACGGCTGGTCATTTTTCAAATAGACCGCCGCCATCTCCCAGTCACCTTCATGATGATTGATGCCATTTGCTCCCAGCCGCCAATCGTTGAAGGCGTAGAAGAAATGATATTGCAAAATCTGCCAATCAACACCATCGGCTTGTTCGCGCACCACCCGACCATAATAGACCGGCTGACGTTCCTCTTCGGACATTTCCGCATACTGGTGATGGGATTTCCGCGCCACGGTTTCGGTCGCCTGCGAAAGCATATCCATCACCAGCCCCGGCAATTCAGGGATGATGTGGTCAAAGATATATTTCATCGTCCGCACAGAAAGGAAGAACAATGCGAACAAATAGAGCGGGAATAAAATCAGATATTCAACTTGAATACTGACATAGGGATGCGGTCTTAGAAAAAACCAGATCGGCGCGACTTCAAGCGCAAAGAAAAATAATACAGCAAACGCAGCGGGGAAGATCCGTAAACGGATCGGCGATACGCGGATGAAAATGATCAACGCTGCGATCACGGACAAAGCGAGCACGCTCCCGACTCCCATCCAGCCTGCTGTGAACCAGCCCGCACCCAACGCCGCAGCTGACAGACTGCCCCACCACACCCACGCATTCGAATTGGTCAATGGGTCATTCACAAAACGCAGATAGTATTCCCCACTCTTCAACCTGCCAATGGAGGTTGCCACCGGCTCGTTCAAATGTGCCAACAAGCCCACCACACCCTGCGGTCCGCTCGGCAGGATATGACACTTTTCCAGATACGGCTCCACCGCCATCGGAAAGAACCGTTCGCTCTTTGCAAAACGCAGAACCGGCTCATAGATTTTAAGAAGGTCTTCGTCGGTCATCACTTATCCATACGAAATTAGGCTCAGGGCGGTGCATCCATTGTAGACTAAACAGCAGACTGGCGCAACTTTGTTTTCCGATCAGGGGTTATAACCTTAGCCAATCGTTTTCAGGAGGCATCCATGACGAAGGAATTAAAAAAACCACTGGTCCCGGCACCCTCATACCTCTCCCGCTTTGTCAACGGAGTTCGGGAAATGGCAAATCAGATCGCCGGGCGTGCGCGCAAGACCGCGTCCACTTTTCTTGCGCGCGGCAACGAATATCCCAAGGATGAATATTTCCGGATCACAAATCGTCAAGGGAAGAAACTATCTCTAACCCTGAAGGACTTCGATCAAAACGTTAAAAAGGCTGGCAAGAAAAAGAACGACGCTGGGATCCTGCTCCCTGCCAGGGATTTCAAGACAGATGAGGGTGCTGCGAAAGGCGGCGTTATCGTTGTGGATGGGGAACACCTGAACAACTCTGGCGGGCAGCGCTTGATCAACAAATACATCGAAAAGGAACTGATTTCATTTTCTGAATTGGGGATTGAAGTTGATGCCAATTACCGGCTTACAAACCTCACCCCCAAACGTATCGGCATTCAGAACTATAAATATAATGAGCTGTTGATCATCCCTCCTTTTGGTGTGCGCATCCTTAATAGCGAAATACTGAAAGCATACTTTTTCGAATCCTGGAAAAGCCAGAATTTAATTTCAGTGGAAAAAGAGGTTTCCGAAACCAATCAGGTTGCGCTTTTCACCTTTGGGCTGCTTGTAATCGTACTGGGCATCCTCGTACTGGTTGGTTTGCCAACAGCGTGGTTCTTTGAAGATGTTCTGAATATAAAAACCGTTGGGATCGCCTGCGCAGTCACACTTGGGTTACTGTTTATCAATTTTTTGGTGATCAACGGCGGCAATGGCACAGGCGATGCAAAGCAATGGGGTTCCACGCTTTGGGATTGGCTCAAACTATCCCCGGGCATTGCTCTGGTTGCATTGACCGGTTTTGGGCTGCCACTATGGATCATATTTTCATGGGGCAGCGGCAACGCTATCATCAAGGAGGTTGGCTCGGGCGATTTCACGCTCCTCGCACTGGGACGTTTGGTCCAGGTGGGCTTTATCTGCATGGCTTCCATTTTGCCCGCCCTGTTTTATTATCTATTCGGCCGCCAGCAAGTAGCCAAACTGCGCGAAAAGTTTTTCCGCGATGTCATGATCCTCGATCCGCATCTTTACACATTGAACGAAGCCGAAACAAAATACAATACGCTTCTGAACTCCGCTTATGGATCCTCCAGCGCCAATTCGCCGTTTGCGATCCTCCTGCTGGTCTTTAGCACCGCTATTCTGGTCATTGGCTGGGTAATGGCAATTGCTCCATACAGTCAGGTACCCGCAGACGCAACCAACCTGATGGATTTTTTCAACATTAAGGCAACTCCGTTTACCCTCGGCATCCTCGGTGCATATTTTTTCTCGATCAACATGATCTTCCGCCGTTATGTCCGTGCAGACCTGACCCCCAAGACCTACGCCTATATTACAGTGCGCTTATTGATCACCCTCGTGCTGGTCTGGGCGGTTTCCACGCTGCCTGAATTTTTTGGAGATGGATCATTCGTTCAATCCGGTATCCTGGCTGTTGCCTTCATCATAGGCATTTTCCCCGATACAGGCCTGGCGCTGATCAAGAGTTTCGTCCGCAAGGCAACCGGCGCACGCATCATGGATGACACACTCCCCCTGACCGATCTCGAAGGAATGAATCTGTATGATCAAGCCCGCCTGCTCGAGGAGGGCATTGAGAATATCGAAAACCTTGCCCATCACAACTTCGTGGAACTGGTGGCTTTTACGCGCATCCCCACCCCACGCCTTGTGGATATGTTCGATCAGGCAATTCTATACCTGCACATCAATGACGGCATCAACGACCAAAAAGACGAGGAGCCGTCCACGAAGAATAACCCAGATAAAGAGCGTAATAAATTCCTAAACCTCTTGAAAACCTATGGCATACGTACTGCTACAGATCTGTTGGAAGCCATCGAAAAATTCGACGATAAACGCGATGAAGCCCAACAGCCGCCTGAAATATTGGATATCGAACGCCTGCGGATCATTCGCGAAACACTAAAAGACGACGAGTGGTTGGGCTATATACAGACGTGGAAAAAAGAAACCGCCAATCCTTCCTTTGCCGATAACCCATATACGTTCTATGATGGCTCGGCAAGACGACCGAGCGCAAAAGAGGATGCATCGAAATCCAGAAAAGAAAACGAGTCAGCCGCAAAGCCGGTTGAACATAAGCCCGCCTCATCGACAACTCCCGCCATCGAAGCGCCACCGCTCAAAGGTTGATCACATAAAAACATTGAATCATGACCGCCGTCTCGTTTTGGGACGGCGGTCATGATTCAATAGATATGCCGCACCTCCATTCATCGAAAATGATGCTCGGCCTGATTTGATTAATCCGCCCTAACCTTTTCCTAGACAAAACCATGTGGGCATGGGAAAATTTGCACAGAAAAATATTTGATCGAAGGAGTTTTTATGAAAGAAGAGAAAGTAAGCAAACGCCAGGAACGACGTGAAAAAGCCCAACAAAGAGAGAAAGCTAACCGCCTGCGCACCATGGGCTTGATCGTGGCTGGAGTGGCAATCTTGGTCTTTTTGTTTATTTCGCAACAGCTTAAGCCTGTGACCGGCATTGTTCCCCTGGAGAACTTTACAACCCCGCCAATGGTGGACCGCAATTCCATGGGTGACCCGAATGCGCCGATCCAGATCGTTGAGTATTCCGATTTCCAATGCCCCTACTGCGAACGATTCGCCGTAGATACCGAACCTTTGCTGACAGAATATTTCATCAGCACCGGCAAAGTACTTTTCACCTACCGCACGGCTGGCAACTGGGTCAGCAGTAACGTCGGCGGCGGCAAGACCGAATCACAGGACGCCGGTCTGGCCGCGTTATGCGCCGCAGACCAGGGTAAATTCTGGGAGATGCACACCTCGCTCTTTGCCAACAACCGCGATGTGGAAGACCAGGGCTCCTTCTCAGACAAGCGTCTCGCCGCCATGGCAGAAAGCATCGGGCTGGATATGACAGCCTATCAGGATTGCTACGATAGCGGCAAATATGAAGATGACATACAACAAGGCTTCGATGATGCCGTGGAAGCAGGCATTAGCGGTACCCCCTTCTTCGTTATGACCTACAAGGTCAACGGCGAAGTAAAGACCGAGACCATTGAAGGCGCACAGCCCATCAATGTATTCCAACAAAAGATCGAAGCGGCTTTACTGGTCGCAGATCAGTAATCAACGCACAAACAAAAAAGACACGGAAGTTTCCGTGTCTTTTTGATTCATACCATTATGTCATTGCGAGGAGCGTTTGTTGCGACGAAGCAATCCCCACCACGCTGAAGGGATTGCTTCGTCAGGCTAAAGCCTTCCTCGCAACGGCATAATTAACGAGTGTATAATGACCTCGGCTACTTCTTTTTTATTCGAGGGCTTCCCCATGACGAAACGCCGCTTCCTTCTTACCCTGAATTGTCTCCTCCTTATCAGCCTGATCATCACTGCCTGCGCTGGCGCTCCGACTATTCCCCTGCCAGATTTCCTCGCGCCCACACCGACAACAACTCCCGCAACGACGACCATCGCACAACAGCAGTCAGCATTCCCGCCCGCGCTCGTTGAAACGTATCCGCCGTTCAACAGTGTGCTCGGACATTTCTCCCCCATCATTTTTTATTTCAATCAAGGCATGAACAAAGCCTCGGTCGAATCTGCCCTTAGCGGACTCCCTGCTGGCATCTTCACCTGGAATGATGAAGCGACTTTGGTATTCACCCCCACAACAGCCTATCCACCCAATTCAAAAATAAAGATCGCGCTCGCGAATACCATTCAATCCGCCACCGGGTTTGGAATCACTGATCCCATTGAGCTTTCGTTTACTGTTGCCGATTTTCTGCGTGCGACAAACCAGTTGCCCAAAGCCAACTCACTGGATGTCAATGTAGAAGCCGCGGTTTCGGTTTCCTTCAATCAACCCATCGTGCCGCTCGGCGCGGATGCGGCGTCACTGCCGGCCGCGTTCGTATTGGTGCCATCTGCTCAGGGGCACGGTGAATGGATCAATACCAGCACGTACATCTTCTATCCTGAACCAGCTCTGGCAGGCGGGATGGAATACGCTGTCAGCTTGAGTCAGGCATTGAAATCGGTAACAGGCGTCGGCTTTGAAAGCAGCGATGGTAATGCGTGGAAGTTCGTCACGTCCAAGCCGCAGGTCGTCTCGTTGAGTCCGTCCCCTGAAAATAACTTCCCACTGAATCCTGAGATCAAGCTGCTATTCAATCAACCGATGGATACCAAAAGCGTCGAGGCGAATTTTCAACTCAGCGGTACTTCCGGCTCTGTGATCGGTACGTTTAAATGGAATGACGATAATACTGAACTGACCTTCATCCCTGAAAAACTTTTGGAACGGAATGTGGGTCATATTTTGAATGTGGGTGCAGCGGCAAAATCACGTGGCGGCATCCCCTTGGGTAACTCGTACGGCGCGGTGTTGACAACCTATGATAATTTTGCAGTGACGGCGGCGACCACTAATTACGGCACAGCCTCCTTCACCTTTAGTGCACCGTTGGCAAAAGAGAAATACGAAGATTTCATTAACATCGCGCCTACCGTGGACGGTTTCTCAGCCTTCGTCTCTGAAGATGGTTTGGAATTATCCATCTATGGGAATTTTGCGCCGGACACAAATTATGCGATCGAGCTGGCGGCAAAGCTCAAAGACCAATGGGAGCAATCCCTGGGCGACCCATACATTTACAATTTTCGCACCGAGCCCGTGCCTGCAACATTGAGCCCGCACTCCATTGGCTCAGCTACGATCTTCGTGCGTCCCGATGAGCCTGTGTTATATGCCGATGCTACCAACATCCAAAGAACGGATGTTGAGGTAGCACCGTTAGCATTACAGGATTTCTTCTCCCTGCAAAGCTCATACGAAAATCAGCAAGCGTATGTTCCGGCGAACGCCAGCACCTATACACAATCCTTCAACCTGCAACCCAGCGTGCGCGAGACTGTGAAGCTCAACATGGCTCCACAGAACAACCAGTTGTTGCCGGGTCTGTATTCTGTGAACACCACCTCGCCGCAGATCCAGTCGCAATCAAAGAATATATATTTTGTAGTGTCAAGTCAGGTGAACCTCACGTTCAAACGCGGCGCTACCGAAGCTTTCATCTGGGCAGTGGATCTGCCATCACAAACCCCCATTGCCAATGCGCCAGTCGTGATCTACGATAACGCCGGTAATCAACTGGGGTCTGGCATCACCGACGCCAGCGGGGTATGGAAGGGCGCGCTCACAGATCACGAGGGTCAGCTGTTTGCCATACTCAGCATACCCGGCGAAGAAAATTTTGGGCTGGCGATCAGCAATTGGAACATGGGCTTCAACGCCTATGACTTTGGATATGCACAGAATATCCGCAAGCCGCATACTGAAATTTATATGTATACCGACCGCCCCATTTATCGCCCCGGTCAAACGGTGTACTTCCGCGGTGTGGCACGCGAGGCATTCAATGGGCGCTATCAACTCCCGAGCATCAACAATATTCCAATCGAGTTGATCGACGCCAACGGCACATCACTCACGAACATCAGCGCCCAGTTTTCGCCGTATGGCACATTCAACGGCGAGTTCAAACTGCCTGAAGGCGCGGTGCCCGGCTATTATCAATTTGTGAACGCCCCACTTGAGCTATATTTTTATTTCCAGGTGGCGGAATATCGTAAACCTGAAATTGATCTGGGCGTGAAATTCAATTCCGAAAATATCCTACAGGGCATCACAGCCCAAGCCGTGGTCAACGCCAACTATTTCTTCGGTGCGCCCGCGGGCAACGTGAACGTGAAATGGGCATTCTACGCCAAACCTGATTATTTCAATATTCCAAATTATCAAACCGGTTTATTGGATGACTCATGGCTGGACGTTTTCCGCAGCCCGAACTTCCCTGGCTCCGATTATTTTGGACAACTCATCGAGGAAGGGACGGGTCAAACGACTGCGCGGGGGACTCTGTCCATTGACCTGCCAGCCACCCCGGAATCTGATTCGGGTCAGATCGTCACGCTCGAGGTGACTGTTCAAGACGAGTCAGGTCAGCCCGTCAGCGCCCGCACGGAGGCGCACGTCCACCCCGCTGATTTTTATATCGGCATACATCCTGATCAATGGTTCGGCACAGCCAAAGAAGAGATCGGATTTGATGTATTGACCGTCGATTGGTTCAAGGAACCCTCCGGCGATAAAACCCTTGCGGCTGAATTCAAACAAGTGCGCTGGGAAAAAGAAGTGGATAGCTTTGGTTTCCCAACCTATACGCCGGTGTATACACCTGTCAGCAGCAGCAACCTCGCCACGGGACCTGATGGTAGAGCGCGGCTTTCATTCACCCCACCCACTGCGGGGACGTACCTGCTCGATGTCAGTGGACAGGGCGCTCACACTCAAGTGCTAATCTGGGTTGGCGGTTCAGAAAGTGCCGCGTGGCCCGACTTGCCGAATCAACGACTTGAACTCAAAGCGGATAAAGATTCATACAAGGCTGGTGATACGGCAAAGATCTTCATCCCGAATCCATTTGCGACAAATGCGCTCGCGCTCGTGACCGTTGAACGCGGCATCGTCTCCAAAGCGGAAGTGCTCACCGTCAGCGGTAGTGGCGAAGAATTTGTTTTACCGCTCACCGATGATGATGCGCCCAATGTATATGTGAACGTCACCATCCTTGGGCAGGGCAATGACTTTAGACAGGGACTTGTCAACATCCCTGTAGCGCCAGATGCACAAGAATTGAACGTGCAGGTCATTCCAAATCCGGGTGAAGCGGGTCCGCGCGATAACGTCACGTTCGATGTGGTGGTGACCGATCATCAAGGTCAACCGGTGGAGGGCGAATTCTCTTTGGCAGTTGTCGATAAAGCCGTGCTCGCGCTGGCGGACCCGAACGCTGAAGATATTCTGCCGGCTTACTATAGCAATCAACCGCTCGGCATTGAAACCGGACTCTCGCTTGCTGCTTATACTGGTCGTGATGCGTTGATGCCCGGCGGCATGGGCGGCGGAGGCGGCGACAACATATTCTTCCTACGTGAAGAATTCCCCGATACCGCCTATTGGAATCCATCACTCATCACGAATGCCGAGGGACGTGGTCAGGTAACCATGACGTTACCCGATTCACTCACCACCTGGCACATCGATGTGCGCGGACTGACGATCGATACCAAGGTGGGTCAGGCTGAAACAGAGATCGTTTCCACCAAGCCGTTATTGATCCGCCCTGTGACGCCGAGATTTTTAGTCAGCGGCGATCATGTGTTGATGGCGGCGATCGTCAACAACAATACAGCCAACACATTAAGTGTGGCCGTGAATTTACAAAGCGATGGCTTTGTGCTCGATGACCCTGGCAAAGCCACGCTCAATTTGGAAATCCCCGCCAATGGACGTTCCCGCGTGGAGTGGTGGGGCACGGCAGGTTTGGCTGAATCAGCGGATGTTGTTTTCTCGGCGATCACCAGCGGCACACCTTCGTTACAAGATTCGGCGCGTCCTGTGTGGGGCAAGTTGCCGATCCTGCAATACACCGCGCCACAGGCATTCGTCACGGGCGGGGTGTTGCGCGGCGCGGCTTCACAACAGGAAGTCATCTCACTGCCGCGCACGTTCGTGCCCACCAGTGGCGGTTTGGATGTAGAGTTAAGCCCCTCGTTGGCTGGCAGTTTGTTATCGGCGTTGGAGGCGTTGCAAGTCCCTGCTGAGTCGCAAAGCGCAGAGGCGATCCTGTCGTATCTCCTGCCGAATCTTGAAGTCTATCGCGCGCTGAACAATGAAGGCGTTAGCGATCCGGCGCTCACTGAACGCATCACTACGAATCTCAATGCGAATGTCAGCAGAATTTTGTCTTTGCAAAACGTGGATGGCGGTTGGAGTTGGTGGGGTACCAGTGAAAAGAGCGACCCGTATATTTCAGCATATGTGTTCTTTGGTTTACAACAGGCGCGCGCGGCGGGCACAGTGATCAATGATGAAACGTTGAGTCGCGCAGTCACATATTTGCAGAGCGCACAACCCGTGATCGATGCAAACACCCAGGGCGCAGTGCTCGATGATGTGGCGTTCATCCAATTCGCATTGAGCAACGCCGATCTGGCGGATTCGAATATCGCCAGCAAGTTATGGGATGAGCGCAATCGTCTGAGTCCAGCGGGCCGGGCATGGGTCGCGTATGTATTCAACAAATTGAATCCTGCTGACCCGCGCGCGCGCGAACTGATCTCGAATCTTGAAACCTCTGCAATCGTCACATCTTCGAGCGCACATTGGGAAACGCAAAGCGAAAACATCTTCACGCGCGGCTCCACGATCTACACCACCTCGGCTGTAGTGTATGTGCTCGCGCAAGTTGATCCTGCCAATCAAATTTTGCTCAATGCCGTGCGGTATCTCGCCGCGCATCGCAGTGCCAGTGGACTGTGGAATCTCGGTCACGATAATGCCTGGGCGATCATGGCGCTCAATGCCGCGATGGTGGGCATCGGTGACCTGCGCGCTGACTTCGCTTTCAACGCTGCGCTCAACGGTGCGCCGCTCACCAGCGGCGATATCGCAGGCACACAACTCACGCCGCTCAAAACATTTGTGCCGCTCGCCAACCTGACCACCAATGCATCCAACCTCCTCACCATCAACCGTGAAGATGGACTTGGGCGTCTGTATTACAACGTTGTCCTGAACGTCAATCGCCCGGTGGAAGATGTGCGACCTTTGGATAATGGCATGCAGATCGACCGCGTCTTTTGCAAAGCAGATTCACGCTCAAAGGGCTGTTCGTCTCTTTCTACACTTCAGCTTGCTGCCACCCAATCGATCTCTGCCCAGCTGACGCTTGTCCTCCCCCACGATGCATACTACGTCATGGTCGAAGACTTCATCCCCGCGGGCATGGAAATTTTGAATCGCAATCTCAAAACGAGTCAACTCGGCGTGGATGAAACCGAAGTACAGGTGCAGTTCGATGATAAAGATCCCTTCGCAGACGGCTGGGGCTGGTGGTCTTTCAATGAACCGCAAGTCCGCGATGACAGCATCCTCTTCTCTGCAGAATTTCTCCCCGCTGGAACCTATGTGTTGACGTATACCCTCGTGCCGCTCCAAGCTGGAGAATATCGTGTTCTACCCGCACACGCCTGGCAGTCTTTCTTCCCCGAAGTCCAAGGCACAAGCGCAGGCGCAGTGTTTGAGATCAAGCCGTAAAAAGAATATGAGAAAGTTTTTTCTGCTTGGCATCTTGTTGTTAAGCAATTGTGTGGCAGCAAAAGCATCTGCGCCAACATCAATGCCTGAAATAACAAACACGCTAGAACCAACGCTAACTGCCATTCCAAAAGCAACTTTGATTCCCGAAGAAGCACGGAAATTAGTTCAGGAGTTATTGGAAAATAATGGCAGGTGTGAGCTTCCCTGCTGGTGGGGCATTATCCCTGGAAAAACCACTTGGGCAGAAGCACGCAGTTTTCTGGAGAGTTTTTCGGTTTATATTGGAGAAACGGGATTGGTAAGAGTTCCACTACCATCTCCGTATAGTAATGCCACTTACATGGATCATGGGTACTCTATTAAAAATGGGATCGTAGATATCATTCACATCTACAATTACAATTTAGCGCCTAATTATTACTTACCAAAGTTTCTTGAAATCTATGGTCAGCCATCAGAAATATGGATTCAAACGTTTTCTCAGGAAGAAATAGGTCAACAGAACTTTACGTTCGACCTATTTTACGGGGACAAAGGGATATTGGTTGAATATGGCACAGCAGATCCAATAGGAGATGTTGGAGGCAAGCTTCAAACTTGCTTGATAGGATTAGATTCGCCGTTTATGTATCTTTGGTCGCCGGAAAAAAATAAAATGTCTTTTCAAGATGCAAAACAAAGATTCATCGATACAATAAATATGCCAGAGCCAATGCCGTTGTTTGAGGCAACAGGGATGGATGTAAAAACCTTTTACGAAACATTCAAGAATCCAGATACTGATATTTGTCTTGAAACACCCAAAAATCTATGGCCATAAGTTCCCCGTACAACTACTCTCTACTTTCTACTCCCTATTTTCTTTACCTCACCATCCCCCACAACGTCAACACACCAAAAATAAATACCACCACCGCCACACCGACCAACACATCGCGCGCGGGACGTTTATCCACGAGTGAGTAACCAAACAAGTTTGACTCCACCGCCCACAACGGACCCGCAAGCGATGTGAACATCAACCCGCCGATGAGTCCGCCAATGTGTCCCCAATTATCAATACCGGGCAATGACCCGATGACGAACAAGTTGATCGCCGCAATAAAGATCACATTCCCGATCGCGCTTCTGAAGCGGTCCGCGAACAGTTTGCGGTTCTGATACAGGAACACACCTTGGGCACCGATCAACCCGAAGATCGCCGTCGAGGCGCCCACGGAATATCCATCCGTGAACAGGAAGGATGCAACGTTCCCGGCAAAAGCGCCCAACACATACAACGCAAAAAATCTGCCGCGTCCAAAATAACGCTCCAGGCTGGTGCCCAAGGCGAACAGGGCGTACATGTTGAAAAAAATGTGGGTAATGGAACCATGCAGCAAGGCAGGCGTTAACAAACGCCAGAGTTGTCCAGCGCGAATATAGTCATTGATGCGCGCGCCAAATAATTCCAGCCAGTCGATATTGGTAAAGGTAACCGGATAACCATAAATTACAACACTGGCGACCTGGAGAATATAAAAAACGACTGTAACACCAATGATGGCATACGTCACATAAGGAGCAGATTGCGGCAGAGCCACGCGAACTGCATTGGAAGGCGGAGTACCCTGAGGGGCACCTTCGGCAGGTTGAGGGGAATTAGAAGTGGAAGGCGAGTCGATCACAAGGACACCATTCTGGGTTTTACACGGTGATGTTCCGCATCGATGATCGCGCGGATCATATCCACGGTGTGGTCAAGGTGAAAGTCCCGATTCACGATCACGTAATCGAAAGCCTCCACGCGCTTAAGCTCCTTGCGCGCCGTGGCAATGCGGATGGCAAGCGAATCAGCGGTCTCGGTCTTGCGGGTTTCCAGACGATGCACCAGTTCCGCTTCGCTCTCGGTGGTGATGAAGATCATCAATACGTCCGGCGCCATCTTGCGCACCGTCTCTGCGCCCTGCACATCAATCCGCATCACCACGTCCATGCCGCTCGCCAGCGCTTCGCGCACCTGTTGTTTCGGGATGCCTTTGTAATCGCCATATACGATCGCATGCTCGATCAATTCATCTTCATCGATCATGCGTGCGAACTCTTCATTCGAAATGAACCAGTAATCGCGACCATGCTCTTCATTGGCACGCATCGCGCGCGTGGTGGCAGTCACTACAAAATGGAACGGCAGTCCGCGTTCCTGCATGCGCTGCATCACGGTATCCTTGCCCGCGCCTGATGGACCCGAGATCACGATCAGCAGCGGCTGCGGATGATGGACATTGAATTCAGAATCAGGGGATGATGGCATGCACAGATTTTACCAGAGGGACGAAGTAAGGGCGGGGTCACCCCGCCCCTACCGACCTTAACACATTTTCCACCATTGGATTAAGTTCTACGCTTCCCCCCTGCGGGTCAGCCGATGCCTGCTTCAGCCATACGAGGAACTCCGCATTTCCCTTCGGTCCCAACAGCGGACTCTTGATCAGCCCGCGAATGGCAAAGCCTTCCTGTTGCACAAAATTCAAAACATCGAGCAAGACACTTTTGTGAATCTCCGGGTCACGGATCACGCCATCGCCGCGTGCCACATCTTTCTTCCCGGCTTCGAATTGGGGCTTGATCAAACACAGGAGGTTGGTCTCTTTATTGACCCATTTTTTTATCGTGGGAAGCAGAACCTTCAACGAAATAAATGATGCATCCACCGTCACAAAATCAACCTGCTCTGGCAGAGACTCAACATATCGTGCGTTCGTTTCTTCCATCACAACCACACGTTTGTCATTGCGTAACTTCCAATGCAAAATGCCTTTCCCCACATCAATGGCATACACTTTCACCGCGCCGCGTTGCAACATGCAATCGGTAAAGCCGCCTGTGGAAGAACCGACATCGGCGCACACAAATCCTTTTACGTCGATGGCAAAAGTTTCCAGCGCCGCATCCAGCTTTTCGCCGCCACGCGAAACAAAGCGCGGACCGGTATCCACTGTCAGCACCGCTTTGGTGTCCACTGCTGTAGCAGGCTTGAGTACGACTTGATCCGCGACGCGCACTTGTCCAGCCATGACCAGGGCATGCGCTTTGGCGCGCGATTCAGCGAGTCCGCGTTCGACGAGTAAAACATCCAGACGTATTTTTGGCATGAAACAATTATACGCGCTGAGACGGTCTGCAACCCGTCAGAACATAATCAAAGGTAAAATATTCCCATGTTTAGAGCCCTGATAAAAACCATGCGTCTGCGTCAATGGACAAAGAACGGCTTTGTTTTCTTTGCCTTGATCTTTGATAAACAACTGTTTCATGTTGAAGCCTTCACAAAAACACTCGCAGGCTTCTTTCTCTTCTGTCTCACCTCCAGCGCGGTGTATCTACTTAACGATATCGCCGATGTGGAAGCCGACCGTAAACACCCCGAAAAGAAACACCGCCCCATTGCCTCTGGAAAACTTCCGCTCAATGTGGCGTGGAGCGCGGCAGTCGTTTTGGTGCTGATCGCCCTGCCCATCGCTTATTTTCTGGCACCTGCATTGGCGGCTATTTTAGCTTTGTATCTTACGATCAACATTTTATATTCGCGCTGGCTCAAGCATGTGCCAGTGTTGGATGTGATGATCATTTCGGCGGGCTTCGTCTTGCGCGTGGCGGCGGGTGTGGCGCTCATCACCGTGGAACGCTTCTCGCCGTGGTTGTATGTGATCACTACGCTCTTCTCGCTGTACATCGGCTTGGGTAAACGCCGCGCCGAAATGACCCTGCTTTCACAAGGCGCTGGTTCGCACCGCAAAGTATTGGACGGCTACACCGTGCCCCTGCTCGACCAATACATCACCATCGTTTCCGGTACCACCATCGTGACCTACTCGCTCTACACCTTCACTGCGCCCAACCTGCCAGAGAACCACAGCATGATGCTGACGATTCCATTTGTGGTGTATGGCATCTTCCGTTATTTGCAATTGATCCAAACCGGTCACGCGGCAGGCGCTCCAGATGAAGTGGCGCTCAAAGACCGTCCGTTACAAGTCACAGTATTATTGTGGGGCTTGGCTGTGATCGCTGTCTTCTATTTATCGTAGGGCGGGATGGCACATCGTACTCGCAGAGTGTCCCGCTCCACGGTTTCTGCCCCTGGCAAGATCATCTTATTTGGCGAACACGCCGTGGTATACGGACGTCCCGCGCTGGCTGTCCCCGTCACACAAGTTCATGCAGATGTTGAAATCACGGACACTGACGCGGACTCCGCAGGCATCTGGATTCAAGCTCCCGATATTCACCTGCACGCGGAACTGAACACGCTTCCCTCCGACCATCCGATTGCTGCTGTCATCCATAACCTTTTCTTCCTCTCACGCGTCTCCCCCTTCCCGTCACTCAACATTAAGATCACATCCACGATCCCCGTCGCATCTGGGCTCGGCTCCGGCGCGGCGGTGACCGTTGCTCTCACCCGCGCACTATCAACACACATCAATTATTCGATGACTGACGAACAAGTTAACGCGTATGCTTATGAGATCGAAAAACTTCATCACGGCACGCCATCGGGAATCGACAACACTGTCATCACATACGCCAAGCCGGTTTACTTTGTTAAAGGTCAAGCCATTGAAACGTTCAAAGTCGGTCAGCCATTTACAATCGTCATTGGCGATACCGGCATCAGTGCACTGACAAAGGAATCCGTTGCTGATGTGCGCAAGTTATGGGAAGCAGATAAAGCAAAATGGGAGGAGATATTTGATAAAATGGGTATGATCGCACGAGAGGCACGCGACTCAATCGAAAAAGGAAAGCTGAAAGAGTTGGGTGGTTTGATGAATCAAAATCACACGCTCTTGCAAGAAATGACTGTCTCTTCCCCTGAACTCGACAAACTTGTGGAAGCCGCGCGTAACGCAGGTGCGCACGGCGCAAAAATGTCCGGCGGTGGACGCGGCGGCAATATGATCGCATTGGTCGAGCCAGACAAAGCAGAACCAGTAGCATCAACCCTTATGGAAGCGGGCGCGAAAAACACGATCATCACGCAGGTCTCATGAAATGGATCGCGCCAGCGTTGGCGTATCTCGCAGTGGGTGTAGGACTGTTCCAGTACCATAGTGCCTGGGGCGGGTTAGTGGGATTCCATGTTGTTATTATCGTTTCGTTGTTGATCGTAAGGTCAAATATCCCTGTTACAGTTCTACTCAAAAGCACAAACCTCAAATGGATATTCCTGAGCGTCCTGCTCTGCGGAAGTGGCGGAGTCGCTTTGTATTTTCTATGGGATGTATTCAAGGTTGCCAGCGATTTCCCTGCACAAGTCGAAGCCTTTGGATTAAATTCAGCGACATGGCCTGCGTTCATCGCCTATTTTGCCCTCGTCAATCCATTCATTGAAGAATATTTCTGGCGCGGATATCTTGGCAACCCGACCAAGAGTCTTTATTTGTACGATTTTATTTACTCAGGCTTTCATTTCCTGATCTTGATCGGCAAGGTGCATAGCTACTCGATCCTATTTGGGCTTTCTGTGCTTGTCTTTGCTGGCTGGCTTTGGAGACAAATTGCCCGCGAAGACCATGGTTTGCTGGCGCCGGTTCTCGGTCACATGGCAGCGGATTTTTCGATCCTTTTCGTAATCTATAAAATGACAGTGTGAAAGATTAGATCGTCACAAGCTTTGGTCCAATCAATCTTTGATGCGTCACGCGCATGCAGGCATCCATCACCACTTGCAAGCCTGCCTCACGCGCCTTTTGTGCCGCTTCTTCATTGACGATCCCCGCCTGCATCCATACCACCTTTGCGCCAATCTTTATCGCTGAGTCAACCACCGGCGGCACATCCTCTGACTTGCGAAAGACCTGCACCACATCCACTTGATCAGGGATTGATTCCAGATCCGGATAAACCTTCTCACCCATGATCTCCGTCGCGGTTGGATTAACCGGAATAATTCGATAGCCTTGTTCTTTCAAATAAGAGACGATCCAATAACTTTCCTTCTCCTGATTGGACGATAACCCAAAGCTGGCAATCGTCTTTGCCGATAAAAGAATTTCCTTCATGACCTGATCACTATTCATGTTTGCTCCTTTTCATCTATGCACCGGTAGTCGAGTAGTTCCGAGCGATAGCGAGGAACGTATCGAGACCACATGTCACAAGAATTATTTTGCTTACTTGTTGGTCTCGATACACCCTGCGACAAACACGCAGGGCTACTCGACCAACGGATTATTTACGATTTACTCATCCTCACCGGCAGCACTGCTTTAAACTTCGTCTCGCCGGGTTTCGACTCAACCAACAACTGTCCATGATGCCGGTTGGCAACAATATCGTGCGAGATATGCAAACCCAGCCCGGTGCCTTTGCCGGGCGGCTTCGTGGTAAAGAACGGTTCAAAGATTCGCGACTGAATATTCTCCGGCATCCCAGGCCCATTATCCACGATCTCGACAACCACGCGATTATCTTCCGCATAAGTCCGCAGAATAATTTCACCCTTGCCATTCATCGCATCGACCGCATTATCAATGATATTCGTCCATACCTGATTTAACTCGCTGGCATACGCTTCGATGCGCGGCAAATTTGCAGAATATTCCCGTTTGACCGTCACGCCTTGCTTCAATTTATGTTGCATGATAACCAGCGTATTTTCCAAACCTTCATGAACATCCACTTCCAATATCGGCGCCTGGTCAAGATACGTATAAGACTTCATCGCGCGCACGATCTGTGAAATCCGTTCGGTGGTCTGCTGCACTTCAGACAGCAATCCCATAGCCAAGCAACCAGTCGCCAACCATTGAACAGACAGATTAAAGGAAGCCGTGCCCTTTAACTTTTCAAGCGACACACCATTCCACCCGTAGTTGACCATTGCAGGCGCAAGCTCCCACGCTGACTCGATCCCGTTCGCCTCCAGCCAAGCCTGAAGCTGATCCACCAAATCGATCTTTTCCAACGCCTCAATCTTGAGCGGTGACTCGAAGCGGCGTGAGGCTTCTTTCATAAAGTCATCCAACCACTCGGTTTGATTTTCCCTTAAAGCCATTGATTCCATCTGATGGGTCAACGACTGCCATTTCAACAAGGCTTTATTTAACTCCGATGAGCTTCTCTGCGCCGCCGCGGCGGGATTATTCAACTCGTGCGCCAGACCTGCGCTGAGTGTGCCTAACGCCGCCATGCGTTCCTGCTGATGCAACAAGGCATCGTTCTGATTCAAGCGGTTCATCACCCAATGTAAGACAGCTAGCGCAGCAGTCGAACTCGTGGATAATAAATTTTCAAATACCTGCTTTGAAATACATAACGCTTCACAATCCGTAATCGCCGTCACAGTGGCAGAACGTGGAGCTTGTGAAAGCAAAGCCATCTCACCTAGTACATCACCCGGATTCCGCACATCGATCTTAATCACTGATTGCCCTGATTGTTTCGTGATGGCGAACTCACCCTGCACCACCACAAAAGCCGAATCGCCTGGTTCGCCTTGTTTCATCAACACTTCGCCTGTACGCAAAGCGACAGGCTTGGCATTGTCCATGAGTTGTTGCAACTCATCATCAGACAAGCCTTGAAAGAGCGGAGATTTGCGAAGGTCCTGGATGTTCATAATATAAATTCACCGGTGGTTGAGTAGCCCCGTGTTCGTCGGGGCGTATCGAAACCACCAATTTACATGCAAACAAAACATAACTTGAAAACCGCTGGTTGAGTAGACACTCGCTATCGCTCGTGTCTACTCAACCAGCGAGGCATTACAACGTCTTCAAATACTCCTTCATCAATGCAAAAGCGATCGCACCCTCGCCCACCGCGGACGCTACGCGATGATTGGTTCCGTAACGTACATCGCCCGCCGCAAAAATTCCAGGCGTGGAGGTTTCCAATAGAAACGGATCCCGTTCCAAGGTCCAGCCTTGCGGCGGTTTTTTATCCATCATTAAATCAGGTCCAGTGAAAATATACCCTTTGCCGCTGCACATCACCAAGTCAGCAACGATCTTGCTTTGCGGTTGCACACCGATGAAAACGAACATCGCGGCGGCATCGCAGGTTTGCATTTCATCACGTTTCGTATTCTTGATGACAATTTGCTCGAGCGTGTTCGAGCCTTTCACCTCAATTAGATCGGTGTTCAATAACATCTCGATCTTGGCATTGGCATTCATCGCATCCACCAAATATTTTGACGCCGTCGCTTCAGGTCCACGAATCAACACTGTGACCTTACGCGCGAAACGACTCAGATACAACGCGCCCTGCGCCGCTGAGTTCGCGCCGCCCACCACGAACACATCCTTATCCACGTAGTTCATCGCTTCGGTATACGCCGCGCCATAATAAATGCCTGCGCCCGTGAGAGCGTCTGCACCGGGCATCTTCAACGTGTGGAACGACGCGCCCGTCGCGATCAACACTGCATGACAGGATATTTCCGTACCATCATTCAATTTGACGATGCGGTACGTATCCTTGACTTCAACCTGGCTTGCTTCCTGCGCGGATAAAATTTCCACGCCGAATCTTTTTGCCTGCGAAACTGCCCGACGCGTGAGGTCATCACCAGAGATACCGCTTGGAAAACCAAGATAATTTTCGATCTTTGGACTGCTCCCCGCCTGCCCGCCCGGCGCGGCTTTTTCAATGACGAGACACTTATAGCCTTCCGAGCCCGCATACACCGCGGATGCCAACCCGGCGGGTCCACTGCCGATGATCACAATATCATAAAATGGAAGTTCAGCGCGCGTCTGCAAACCAACTTTATCAGCAAGTTCTTTTAGGTCAGGCTCGATCAATACTTTCCCATCCGGGAAAAAGATGACCGGAAGTTTTGTCTCGTTCGAAACACCCTCAATTAACTTCTGTGCGCTTGAATCTTTTTCAATATCCAACCATTGATACGGGATTTGATGCCGCGTCAGAAAATCCTTCGCCTGGTGACTCGATAAGGACCACAACGTCCCCGCCACACGGATGCCATCATAAGGCAGTCGCACATGTGCTTTCCAATCTTCGAGCAATTCATCCAACACGGGATACAAACGCTCCTCGGGCGGATGCCAGGGCTTCATCAAATAGTAGTCCAACCTGATCTCGTTGATCGAATCAATGGCGGCTTGCGTATCCGCATACGCGGTAAGCAATACACGTTTCGCCTGTGGATATGTTTTGATGGCTTCGCTCAAAAATTCCACGCCGTTCATTTCGGGCATACGCTGGTCAACCAAAAACAGCGCGACGGTTTCGTTGCGCTGTTCCAGTTTCTTCAAATATTCTAATGCGGCTTTGCCCTGATCGATCGGGATGATTCTATAATCCTGCCCGTAATGCGCGCGCAGGTCGCGCTCGACAGCATTCAAAACAGATGGGTCGTCGTCAATCGTAAAGATGACCGGTTTGGGCATGTATGGATTTTACCCCGCGAACTCGAATGTCGGCATCCCTTCGACATTTGTCTCAAGGCGGAACACCCCTCCCGTGAGTGGATACTGTTGCAACGTGGCTTCATCCAAACCTATCCGCGCGGATGTCATGTAAAGTTCGTTCATGTTCTTGCCACCGAACACACAGGATGACACATTCTTCGCAGGGACGGGAATCTGCTCGAGCAACTCCCCAGTATTCGGATTCCATTTTGTCATCTTGGCACCGCCCCACATGGCGATCCAGAGGTTGCCCAGCGTATCGGAGGTCATGCCATCGGGCCAGCCTAAGGTCTCAGGGACATATATAGCTTTGCGCGGATTCGCGATCGCGCCAGTTTCCAAATCATAATCAAAGGCACGCACCGTGCGCGTGGGCGTATCGATATAGTAAAACGTTTTGTGGTCCGGGCTCCATGCCATGCCGTTCGAGATGGTAACATCGCCCAATAACTTCGTGATGGATTTGCCATCACATGAATACAGCGACCCGTTCGGATCTTTCTCGCCCATGTCCATGGTGCCAGCGAGGAAACGTCCGCGTGGATCACATTTACCGTCGTTGAAGCGGTTGTTGGATGGCTCATCTTTCAGAGGCAGAAGCAAGTTTGTTCGGACGGAAGCAGGCTCCCCTTGAGTCTGATCGAGTGTCCAGAAAGAGAAGCGTTTGGTCAAAATGAGTCCGCCGTTTTTGCGCGGGGCAATACATCCGATGAATTCATCCAGTTCGACGAGGACATCCCCACCGGCATAGATGCGTTTGTTGAGGATATCGAGCCAATAGAGGGTTTGTGTGTGCGCATCCCAAATGGGACCTTCACCGAGCGTTGCTTTTGTATCGTAAAGAAGTTCAGCCTGCATGTTAGAACCAATCCCGTTTGTAAAAGATAAATGTAGCGATGGCGGTCATGGCAAAAGAAATGGCAAACACGCCTAGAAAAGCCAGCGGATGACTCTCGCCCGGCAGTTTGACGTTCATTCCAAAGAAAGCGGCGACCACTGCGGGCACATTGATAATGATCGTGATGGCCGCCAGCCCCTTCATGACGCCGTTCAAGTTATTCGAAATGATCGAAGCGAAGGCATCCATCATGCCGGAGAGAATCTCAGTGGCAATGCTGGTCATTTGAATGGCTTGCTGATTTTCAGTGAGCACATCTTCGAGCAGGTCCTGATCATCTTCGTAATAATTGAAGATCTGCATACGCTGAACGCGTTCCATCATCACCTCGTTGGAGCGCAGCGCGGTGGCGAAGTAAGTGAGGCTCTTTTGATATTTCAGCAAACCCAGCACTTCACTATTGCGGGTGGATTTTTGCAATTGATCTTCCAGCGATTCGGTAATGCGGTTGATCTCACGCAGGTGGGTGAGGTAACGCGTGGCAGTTTCGAGAAAGATATACAAGGCGAAACGATAACGCTTGCCGGTCTTCAGCAAACGATATTTGCCATTCGCCAACACACTGAATATATCCTTCTCATAGCGGCAGATCGTGACCACCATGTTGCCCTTGATCAGAATCCCCAGTGGAATGGTGGTATAGGGCACATCGTTATCCGGCTGGCGATGCGGAATGCGAATCAGGATGAAGGTGTACTCCTCATCCCGTTCAATACGCGGCATTTCATCCAGATCGAGTGAATAATTGATGTAATCAGCATCCACCCCCCAATCGGCAAGTTTTTGAATTTCTTCGGCGGTCGGGTCAACGACTTTGATCCAACTGCCGTTCGCCACGGAATCGAGTTGTTCGAGCCCCTGCTCGGTCGTTTTGTAGATGGTGAGCATGGCTACCTCCTCAGCATGAGATCATCACGCGAGAGGCACTCACCTCTTACGTGATGTTATTGATGAAACCTTTCAACACAATCTCCGCCTGTACTGGGCGGCTGACTCTCGTTAGAACCTGAATTGCTGTCTTCCTTATGCATCCTTTATCCTTGCCACAAATTTGCGGCATGTGTATTGTACGCCCGTTAAATAGATTCAACAACCGTAGAACTTTGTCCACTAATCTTCGCTAATCTGCACTAATCTTTAAATGGCTTTGGACTTAATCGGATTTTTGCGCGGTGACTGCGAATACACGATGCGGGATGAAGAGCATCGCCTCTTTCTTACCCGACGATTGATTCAGCGTCTCTAGCATTTGCTTTAACTCGGAATCGAATCCTGCCACTTGCTCAGGCGAGAGGCTTGCTCCCACGCCCGCACTCGCGCGGATGCGTCCACGCCAGGCTGCGGGTGAATATGGCACATCCACATCGAACGAAAACGAGCGGATATCTGCAAAGCCCGCTTCGCCCAAGTCGCGCAGCCATTGCGGATACATTCCCAAACCGCCGCCAAACTTCCAAGCTGGATTGTATTTGACGATCAATTGCTCGGTGAGTTCCACAACATTCCCCGTGAGTGGAAGCCAGTCAAAATGTGCGATGATGAGCGTGCCGCCCGGCTTGAGAATCCGTTTTACTTCATTTGCGGCTTTAGGACGGTTAAACCAATGCCAACACTGACCAGCGGTGACAATGTCAAAAGACGAAGGAGGTAAACCTGTCGCTTCGGCTTTGGCAACATGATATTCAACCTCCACGCCAGCCTGCTTATCCATTTCTTTGGCTTGTTCCATCATTTCAGCTGACGGATCAATGCCCGTGACTCGGCAACCTCTCAAAGCGAAGCCGCGTGCCAGGGTTCCAGTACCAGTTCCGAGGTCCAGAAGAGAAGCGCCTGTTTTTACGAATCCATCGGCATAGACACGGTCAAAGAATGCGTCGGGAAATCCTGCCCGGAATTTGGCGTAATCATCCGCCGTGTGTCCAAAATTGACATTCATGGTTTTCGCTGGGGCATGTCTGCCTTGTCATCCCAATATGCCATGCAATTCCGTTTTTCCTTTGCAAAATATAAAGCCTTATCCGCCCGTTCAACAAGTTGCTCAAGCCCGATCTCTTCATCCAATGGCAGGGATGCGATACCCGCACTAAAGGTGACCTGGATCTCCAATTCGTTATATTGAATCGGGTGACCAATGATCTGAGACCGTAACCGTTCTGCCGCGCCAAGGGCTGAAGCCAGATCAGCTTCAGGGTAAATAACGGCAAATTCCTCCCCGCCAAAACGACCAAGCAGATCAAGCTTCTGACGAATGATGACACTGCATTGGTTTGCAAACCAGCGTAACACTTCATCACCCGCAACATGCCCGTATGTGTCATTGATCTTTTTGAAGTGATCGATATCCATGAGCATTATGGAAAGCGGGCGCTGATAACGGATCGCGCGTCTGTATTCCTCGTCCAGCAGTTCAGAGAGGCGACGGCGATTATTGATCCCGGTGAGAGCATCTGTATTGGCAAGCTGTTGAACTTCCTTATACAGTCTGTCATTCTCAGTAGCGATCACTTCCAATTCCTGAATACGCCGCCGACTCAACAAATCTGCCCTTCTACGTTGACTCGAGATCTGATAAATGATCTCACCTGCCGCAATGATACTGAGCCACTGCACGGCATCAGAACCCAGCAGGAATGATCGTCCACCGGTATACAGATCCACGCCCAGATGTGTGACGATGAAGACCAAAACAATGCTTATATAGATCTTGCGTTCATGCAGGATCGCCGCTGGAAACACGAACAGCACAGAAACAACATGGATGAACCAGTAGGGAATGTCCCAATTGATCATCCCAAATACAACCACAGTTAACGCGATAATACTGCCCCCTACGATAATTCGCACTGTACTCCAACGGTTGGGTGTCATTCAAAAGCTCACATTTGATTTGCAGCGTCAACCCATGACTGTATCAACATCAATCCTTCTTGCCAAAATATCCAAAAGCGATCAACACCGCAGAGACCACTGCAGTTGCCAGCCCGCTTAACAGCAGTTCATTGGCGTCTTTCGTCTCGATTAATTTTTGCAGGAACTTGACCGCCATCACCAGCACGATCATACTGCTCAACTTGGTCTTGAGTTCGTAAAGGTCATGCGCCAACATCCATTCAGGGACGTTGATCTCGCCAATGAACAGCTCATACAAACTGACTGTGAAGATCAAAATGGCAGTGGCGATGAGGAAACTATCCACGATCTCAATGAACTCAACCGTGATCGCCGCATCTGCGCCAAACGATTCGATCACCAACATCACAACATGCACGGTCCTCAAAGCGCCCCAGGCAAACGCTGCCACCGAAGCAAGCAACAGGGATACCACACCCACCATAGCCAGGTAACGTGATTTTTCAAGGATGATCTTCATGAGTTCTCCAAACTTTTAGACTCTATTATACAAAAAGGCGGACTTTTTGTCCGCCTTTCGTTAATCATTTACCTCATCAAAGTTACTCGCCTTCATCACTGGCCGTGCCCGGCTGTTCCACCTTCAACACCTCGCCATGCACATTGATCACGATCTTGAAGCCCACCATTCCCAAATATGCCCGCATATCTTCCGGGATGCCCGCCTGCATCAATTGCTCGAACTGTTTATCGATATTCTTGAGCTGCTGTTCGATGGCGGCTTTCGTGAACAGATCCTCCTGCCCAATCATTTTGGCAGTTTGCTCAGAGATAAGATCCTCACTGCCTTTCATCAAACTGGCGATCTGTGATAACACCACCCGGTCCACCTGCTCAGACGGGATGTGACGTCGGAATCCATAATCGTCCACCACGTAACAGGGCTCATCGCCAACGTGCGCAGTCTCAGCGAGACGGTCCGATTCATCCACCACCAACCCCGCAAACAAAGGTTGCCTGGGCATTAGTTGCTCTGTTTGCCTTCCACTGCGGCGAGCAAAATTCCAGCAGCAATGCCGAGACGACGATCGAGCAAATGCCCGGCGTCCATGGTGAAATCAAGATTCAACTCATAGCGAAAAAGATTGAAGTTCTGTTTGAGATCAGCGACACGCGTCTCGCCAAAGGAAATGTCATAGTTCTGAGGCAGCCACGAGCCAAGCAGGAAGCGGCGCAAAAGCGCAAGTCCCATGCTGTCTTCGAACAGCAGACCCTTCACGTTGTCATTTGCATCCAACACTTCCCATTCGTCGCGCAGGATCGAACGCAGACCTTTGCGCCGCAACGCGCCCACCTTTTGATTCAACGCCGTATCCACCACATCATACGCCGCAGAAAAATCCATGATCTGCCGCGCCTTGATGCTCAAGACTTCCTGCGTTTTGTTCTCATCGGCATACACGCGAATATCCTCGCGCCATTTGAACATCTTTTGTTCACTGAACATGACGAGATTCCCCAGCGGGTCGTAAAAACGGAACTTACCTGCGAGCGCGATCGCCTGACGTTTGAGCAAATAACTTGGATGTTGAAAAATGGGATTCATGGATTCTCCTTTGTGAACTAAACGATGATAACTCTGGTGCCCTCACCCGGCTGGTTGACATAATCCGCATCGGGCGGGACATGGGGGCTGGTCCAGCGATAAAGAAATCTCGCGGCGTCTGATGGCAAATTCACACAACCATGACTGCGCGGACGACCATAATCATTATGCCAATATGCGCCATGGAAGGCGTTGCCACTGCTTGTGAAAAACGAACACCACGGTACACCCGGCAGATTATAAATGTTTTCCAACGCGTCGCCCTGATTCGTCATATGGACCGAAGGTCCCTTGTGATACGTACGGAATTCGCCGGTTGGGGTTTCGGTCCCTTCCGCACCGCTCGAACAGCGTTGCGAGAAAACCATTCGCTCGCCTTCGAATGCAGTCACCAATTGCACATTGAGATCCAAATAGATATGTTTTTCCTCGTTCGGCACCTCGGGCGACAGCAAAGTTAGCTCGTCACTCGGCACCAGCCGCATGTCATGTGAAGGAACATAGAGATACTTTTTGATCTCGGGATCAAAGATCTCATACCAGATGCTTTTTTCTTCACGCGTCACAACCACACGTGTGACCCAATGGGTAGTCCCATAATAGGCGCGATATCCACGTTGTGCATATGTGTAGGGTTCCTCCCTGGTGAAACTGAGCGGCACAGTGATCTCCCCCACCTGCCCGGCTTCAGGGATGTTAAATATAGGTTTCTGATAATTCGTTTGCACGGGTTGAACCCAACCCGAATAGATATAGCCTTCGCCGTTCACCTCGTACCAAGCCGCATTGAACGGGTTGCCATATTCGCCCTGTTCATCGATAGCGGTGATATTTACCACCTCATCCGCCCTGAAAAGGTGGATCTTGTTGGCATTGAAGGTTGGCGCATCATACAGCGGGAGTCCGGTTTGAGTCATTCGTCCCAGGGTGATGGCTGGGGCTGCCAGTGCGCGGTCAAGACGCAGGTCTTTCAATGCGAAAGCCAGCGAGCCAGAGGTTAATATTTTTAAAAAGTCACGTCGGGTAATTTGAGGATTGAGCATAATGTTCTTTCAGACGGTTGAGAAACATTCGATGTTCCCAACCTGGAGAGTCTTACAATTGGATGTCCACCCTGGTACCTACAAACCCGTATACATACTCCTTTTCAAATGGCACGAAGGGCATAGTCCAACGGAAGAGCCATTTGGCGGCTTGTGGGGTCATGTTAATACAACCATGGCTGCGGGGGCGTCCATAGTCATTATGCCAGTAGGTGCCGTGGAAAGAAATGCCCTTTTCGGTTATGTAAAGCACCCAGGGTACGCCCGGGAGGTCAAAACCATTGGAGGCAATATCGCCAGCCGCCATGTGCCGTGTGGGACGTTTATGGAATGTGATGAATTCACCATCGGGCGTGCTATATTTTCTGCTGTTCAGGCGGTAACCGGTGGAGACACGCGCAGCGAAGACCAGATTATCCTTTTCGTATGACAGAACCATTTGATCGTTCAGGCGCACTTCAATGCGCTTATCAGCGTTGGGAATTTCCGGGGATAACGGAGTCAGCTCCTCGGTCGTCATGAGGCGCACATGTTCCGCACGAATGTAATAATTCGTCTTAAATTTATCATCCAGCAAAACGTACCATTTACTACCATCCACGGTATTGACGGCGCTGGCAGTCACCCAATGGACAGTCTCGTAGTAAAGCCGATAAACAAGCTTTGCTGTAGGCTCGAGCGATTCAAACGCATCGGTATACGGTACGCTGATCTCGCCGAGCGCGCCTTTCAGTGGAATCGATTGAGGGGTATTCAAAATAGTGTGGACGGGTTGCACGCCACCCGAATAGATATAGCCGCCCTCTGCCGCTTGATACCAAATACGATTGTAGGCTGTTTCATCCTCGCCAATGGTGGAGTTTTGAAGCGGGACGATCAGGTCGTGCCAGTATAATTTTTTGCGTTTGGCTTTAAAGTTCGGGGCATCATAAGACCAGACCGTGCGGTCGATCACGCGCGCCTGTACATTGTAAAAATCATCTGCACGCGGAAAGTTCAAAGGCAGGTTCGGTAAAAACGCCCCCATCAAACCATAGCCCGTTAATTTCAAAAAATCGCGGCGTGAAAATTGCGACCGGTTCATATTCTTTCATACATATTCTAAAGAAACTTCCGCAAGGTCAACTCGCCTATTCTGATGGAATAACATCCAAATTTAGTTTGCTTAATGAACAAGCATCTTCCATGCCAGCCAACCGATCAAAGCAACCAGCGCAATTGCCAATGCGGGCAGGGCACGGTAATACACAAAGCGCGCGATCTGCATTTGGCGGCGTACCGTTTCATGGTCATTGACATGAGGGAACGGGACGCCCTCTGGAACGGAAAACCTAAAAAGTCGGCCAGCGGTTGCCAGCCTTCCTTTACACTAAAGATCAACAACTTATCCGCTGGAATATTTTGTTTGACTTTTTCAATATGTTGATTATAGATTCGAATGGCATGTTCCCGTTCGGCAAACCTGCCGGAAAAAAGTCCGTCCCAGATAAGCAGATCGGCAAAGCGTTTATACTGCGGCACATATTTTTTGAACCATGCCGGCGTGGTCAGTTGCATTATGGTATAGGCAGTATCGTACATGCTCTGATACCAGCGCTCCGGCTCGCGGACTGTCAGGACAACCTTTGCGTCGGGATACGCCGCCAGCAATTCGCGATAATACAGGCTCGCTGGAAAATCAAGCGTGGCTTGATAACCCGTGAAGATATCATCCCAATTAACGGGCTTGTCTTGCGCGGCGGCTTTCCAGATATCCATGTGTTTGGGATATCGGATCATATCCTCCATATGATAGCACGGACCCAATCCTGCCAATTCAAGGGCTTTTTTTAGCGATAATGTGCCTGTCCGCCCAAAGCCTGCCCCTATCACTTTCATAATCTCGTACTCCTGTATCCGTCTACAAATTCATAACTGATAAAATTTCGCATTGCGAACATAAAGGGCGACCCGCCCAACTAGGGCAACATTACTCGATGACCTTGATGGATCGCCCCTACGGTGGGTGCGTATGGCGGGTTAATAATGCACATTGACCACAGTGCCCACCGTCGCCCAATAGTAAAGCCATTCCGCGTCGGAGGTGCGCAGGTTCACACAACCATGACTCATGGGCGTGCCAAAGTTATTATGCCAATATGTGCCATGCAAACCATAGCCTTTATAGAAATACATCACATAGGGCACATCCGGCAAATAATAACCAGGACCGGACATACTGGTGGATTTGAACTTGATCCAGATCTTGTACTTGCCGGTCACTGTGGGCGTATACGCTGTGCCAGTTGAAACGATAAATGAATTGACCACCGTATCGCCTTCATAGGCATACACACTTTGCGTGGAAAGATTCACATCGATCCAGTGTGCGCCACCATTGCCGCCACTTGCTACAACTGGCGGTGCATTCGGCGCATTGGTCGGCGGGACATACACGCTGGTTGGTGTATTGGCAAGGATTTCCATTGCCATGACGCCGGGGGTTTCCGTGGCTTCCGGTGTGGAAGTCGGCGCTTCGGTTGGAATGGAGGTGGGCAGATCGGTCGGCGCCAAGGTTGGAACGCTTGTTGGAAGCTTTGTCGGTGAATCTGCGACAACCGGTGGAGGTAATGTGGCAACGGTAGTTGGCTGTGCAAAGGCACTGACATCGATGGGCGTGACACCAGGCTTGGGAATATCAACTTGCGCCCAAAGAATTTCCTGTTGTTCAGGTGCGTTATTCTTTACAGGGAAAATTGAAGAAAATGACAGATTGTTAAATGCCCACCATGCGGCAACCGCAATCGCGATGCAGATGAGAAGCCCCAACAAACCACCGATGATGATCAAGTTTCGTTTATTGCCGGGTTTTTTTTCAGCCGGTGGCGGACTCTTCTTCGTCTCGCGTTTTACTGGAGGAGCAGCAGGCGCTGTATCATACACACTGGCTGTTGTTGCCCCCAACCCCAGACTCGCCTCAGGACTCGCCTGCGCCTGCTTCAGTTTTGCCATTGCCCATTCCACGCCTTTGCGGGCGCGCACACTGGCCGGGTTCAACTCCAGGGCTTTTTGGGCATATGCCAGCGCATCTTCGGGATTCGAATCGGCGGCGGTGAGTACCAGCCAGGCATCTTCCAGATCCGGTGCCAGGAGCGCAGCTTTCTCGCCCCAATCCCGCGCGGACTCTTTGTCACCGTTTTTCAGGGCTTCACGGGCTTTGGTTATAAATTCACGGGCTTCGATGATGTTTGTTGTATCCATGGATCTGCCTTTGATGATTTAACACTAATTATTCAAAAATGATTTGCATCCATTGCCCTGCGACTGCGTTCCTCTCTATTTTAGCGCTTGTCACTCCACTCAGGGCATATTACTTTTTATTAAGACAACAACTACCAGCGAATTTCTACAGGCGTGCCGACCTCAGCCCAATCATACAACAATTGCGCCTCATATGAACCCAGAACCACACATCCATAGGAAATTGGTCTGCCTAAAAATCCGGCCCACAAGGTGGCACCATTGGATAAGATGGGCAGGGCATGGATACCGTTCTCCAACCCGCCAGACCAATAGATGCCAAGCCAGCTGGGCATCCAGATATCCCAGGTGGAACCATAGGCATTGGGGATTTTGCTCTGTACGGCAAAGGTACCCGCGCGGGTGGCATTGTTCATGCCCGTGGAGGCAACAAAACTATAGATCAACGTATCGCCTTCATAGACATACATGTGCTGGTCTGAAATATCCACAAGGATATATTTCGAGCCTGAATAGGATGGTGCAGATTGGGGCTGTTGCATTGGTGCATTTGTCGGCACAGGTGTATCAGCAAGGACTTCCATACCCATCACGCCAGGTGTTTCGGTAGGTATCGGTGTGACGGTGGGCAGGCTGGTTGGGGTATATGTTGCTTTGGGGAGACTGACATACGCCCAAAGATTTTCCTGTGTGGGTGTCAGCGTGGCGAAGATCAGGGCGCTGGCAGGCGAGGAGGAGAAAAAGAAAAAGGCAAGTCCGAGGCTTCCGAATATCAGGAGCAGGATGAATATTGGAAAGAGGCGAATGCGTCCTGTGGATAAAGTCTGTTTCATGGGTTTAGGTCAGGAATGGGAGTCGATTCGATATTTTCGTTGTTCGTAAAGCACAGGATGCCATCCACAATGCCAGCGGCAACACCCTCGGTATTTTTGGTGAGGATCTCGCGGTCCAGATTGAGGAAGCCGGTTTCGATGATGGCGGCAACTGTGCTTGGGTCAATTTCGCGGAAGGCATGATATTCACGCATATCGCCAGTGATGCTCCCGGAGTGGAAGGTCAGCTTGGTGGCGCGTTCATAACGATCGACCAGACAGGCAGTAAGACGGTTGGTACGATTGACATCGTTGGTGTTCAGTGCAGCGGCAACTTTATAGCCGGTGGCTTCATCATTGATGTATTCACAAGAATCGTTATGAATGGAGACGATCGCAAGCGCGCGATACCCATTCAGACGCGTATCGAACTCACGCAAGAGGTCAACTTGAAAACCTTTTTGGGTTAATTGTTGTTGAACGATGGCAGCGATTTCAAGATTTACATCCGCCTCAGTGAGAGTGACGTTGCCGTTGCCGTCGTAACAGACTGCGCCTGAATCGTTGCCGGAATGTCCCGCTACGATACCGATGCGCAATTGAGGCTGTGAAACCAACTGCGCGCCTTCAACAGAACGTGGCGTGAGGATGATGCTCAAGCGTTCATAGAAATCGCCGGTTGCGAGTCCGCGTGAGGGGAGCATGGTGAAGAGGGTTGCTAATAGAATGGCGATGCCGAGGATATTTCGCACCGCGCGGAAGGGACGCGGGCGTTTGAGTTGCTTGGGAGCGGGCGCTGAAGTGGATCGCATGGTCTTTAATACATGATAGTACCTTTGAAGGCGACAGGATGCAAGGGTTTTTTTCTGCCTTTTCTATATCATTTTTCCTGGCATGAGGCTCACGAATTTAAGCGGGTTTTTTATCTTGACTCACCCATCCCTCCTCAGTATGATGAAATCAGACTGGAGCCTTCAATTATGACCCTCGACCCTGAACAATTACGCCAGGCCATGCGCACATGGACAACCGGTGTGACCGTCGTCACCGCAATCCACGATGGACAAAAATATGGCATGACCGTTAATTCATTCACATCCATTTCGCTGGAGCCGCCATTGGTATCGCTGACTTTGAAAAAACTGACCCACACTCATGAACTGGTTGAAAAATCCGGTGAGTTTGCAGTGACGATCCTGGCAGCACATCAAAAGGAATACTCAGATCGCTTCGCCGGCAAACACCCGGAGATCAAAGATCGTTTTGAAGGCGTGCCAACCGAGACCATTTCGATCAGCGCACCGTTACTCAAAGGCGGTCTCGCTTATTTCAATTGCCGCGTGGTAAATTCCATTCCGGTGGGCGAGAATACGCTCTTCGTAGCGGAAGTCATTGCCGCGCAGGGTGAAGGGACAGGCGAACCATTGGTGTATCACAATCGTGTGTATTGGAATTTGAAAACGCAAGAATGAAAGTTGAAGGATGAAATGGATAACAAACTTTCTCTCGAAGAACAACAGACTTTATTGCGCATGGCGCGCGAAGCCATGGAATGTGGTGTACGGGGGAAGAAGTTGGCACCGCTGGATGAAAGATCGTTATCATCTCATTTGCGTGAACAAGGCGCCTCGTTCGTCACGCTGACCATCCGCGGACAGTTACGCGGCTGCATCGGTGCGCTGGAAGCACATCAACCGCTCGCAAAAGATGTACGCGAACATGCCATCGCCGCCGCGCTTGAAGATCCGCGTTTTCCTCCGGTGAGAGAAGATGAGTTGAGCAGGATCCAGCTTGAAGTGTCGCGGTTGACGCGCCCTGTCCTGCTTGAATATAAAGATGCGGCAGATCTGCTATCCAAGTTAAGACCGGATGTGGATGGCGTCATCTTGCGCGATAGTGGCAGACGCGCGACGTTCCTTCCGCAAGTGTGGGAAAAAATCCCCGACCCTGCCGAGTTCATGGATAATCTTTGCTACAAGTTGGGCGTGAGCGATAATACATGGCGCGTCAAACATTTGGAGGTGCTTATCTATCAGGTGGAGGAATTTCATGAGCATCCCAATAAACCGAATTGATCTTTATGTGGTTCAGGGATGAGTAGGGTAAAATCAGATCATGGCTGAAGATGCAGCATTTCAAGAAGCAGTAGAGGCATTGCGCGCGGGCAATAAAACCAAGGCGCGTGACTTATTCACGGGGCTGGTCAAAACCGACCAGAGCAATGCCACGTATTGGATCTGGCTAAGCGCCGCGATGGAAACAACCAAGGAGCGCGTCTATTGTTTGCAGACCGCGTTCAAACTGGACCCTGAGAATGCCACTGCCAAACGAGGCTTGATCTTGCTGGGGGCTTTACCTGCTGACGAAACCATTCAGCCTTTTCCACTGAACCGTCCGCGCGCGTGGGAGGAAAAACTTCTGCTCGCGCATGAGAAACCAAAGCCCAAAGGTTGGGCGGCGATTAAACAAAGCCCGGTCGTCCGTTTGGGACTCGTGATCATCTTAGTTGGCGGCTTGATCGCCGGGATCGTGTTCGGGTTCGTCATCCCAAGCACGCTTCGTGCACAGAGTGTACCTACTCGCTTCGTAGGCACCCCATTTACCTTTACGCCCTCACCCACTGCCCAAGGTGCGAAACCTCAAGCCACCGATGTGATCGGCACACCCAGCGGACCGCTATCTGAGTTGTTGTCCGAACCTTATACGCCCACAGCTTTATACGTGGAAGTTGAACGCTCGCCGCTGACCTCCGATTATCTGCTTCAATATAACCAGGCGGTCAAAGCTGAGAGATGGGACGAAGCCATTGCCGCGCTTCAAAACATCATCCGCGTTGAACCGAATTCCACCTATGCCTATTACTATATCGGTGAGGCATATCTTTCCAAGAAAGATCCGGGCAGTGCCATCACCGCCTACGGTCTGGGACTCGAGCAAGCCCCAGATTCTGGACCCATGTACGTGGGCATGGCGCGCGCCCGCCTGCTATCGGACCCGAACGCGAACGTGCTCTCACTTTTAGATGAAGCCATCCGCCTTGACCCGAACTTCGGGAATGCGTATCTCGAACGCGGCAAAGTCAAGATCAGAGATAACGATATCTCAGGCGCGCTCAAGGATCTCGGTGAAGCGAACACCCACCTACCTGACAATCCATTGGTATATTACAACCTCGCCCAGGCACACTTTAAAGCAGGTGATTACGAGCGCGCGTTGGCAGCTGCTGAACGCACCTACCAACTGGATGTGACCAATCTCGAAAATTATTTATTGCTCGGTCAGATCTATGCTGAGACCGACCGGAACGACGATGCCATCAAGTCGTTACAGGTCTACATCAAATATAAACCAGACGATGTTTCCGCCAGCGTGTTGTTCGGCAGACTCCTGTTCGATATCGGTGAGTATGAACAGACGATCCAAATGATGGACCGTATAACATCTCTCGAACGGTCGCGCCGTGAACCGTATCTCTATCGCTTCCTTTCCAATGTGGAACTTGGCAACGGTCCAGCCGCCGATGACGACCTGGACGAGGCGTTGAGATTCTATTCCGATCTCTTTGAAGCCAATCTCGCGCTGGTCCGCGCGCATATTTTGAATGAACGCTATGGCAGCGCCGAACAAGCCGTGGACAAGGCTGAGGCATTGGCTGAGACCGACGAACAAAAGGCATTGATCTACTACTGGGCTGGGATCACGTTCGAGAAACGCGAAAATCCGAAGCGAGCCGCGGAGTATTGGCAACTGCTTTTAGATCTCCCTGAAGATGCCATGACCGCCGAGATGCGCACAAAAGCGGAAGAAAAACTTTCTGATCTCGCCACGCCGACACCCAGAGTGTCACCGACGAACACCAAACGCGTGACACCTACTCCTACAAAGAAAGTCACCCCCACGCGGACTCCAACCGCGACGCCAAAAACGCCAACACCAACCCCAACGAAATAAACGAAAAAGGCGACTGATTTCTCAGTCGCCTTTTTTAGTTCTTATTTCCCAAACTTCGCGCGATCTTCCGCACATGGACATAACGCCCGCAGATAGTGCCAGTTGAAGATGCCATAATCGTGACCGTCCTCCCAGACGATGGTCAACGCATAGGAACCGACTGCGACCACATTGGCAATGCGCGTGGATTGCGAGTCACCAAGCTGGGCGTTGAATACGTCCGTATCAGGTTCGGACTTCATGTTCTCATGTCCACCGCGACAGGAGGCACATGGGCAGGCTGCGCGCAACAACTCGAAAGGATAGACGCTGGTGTGGTTGTCACTCCACGTGACGGTGAATTCCTTGGTCTTTTTGTTGGCGGTAATGCCGGTTGGTTTTTCGTTCATTTTGATTCTCCATGCTTTGGTGGTCGAGTAGCCTTGAGCGTTCGTCCCCGGCACCTGCACCCGGGGCAGGTGTGCGAAAGGCGTATCGAGATCAACAGGTAACAAAATTTATTTTGATTAGTGGTAGTTTCGATACGCTCTTCGCTAACGCTTCGAGCTACTCAACCACCAGGTATTATCATGGCGCAGGAATATACGTCAGAAAATCAGATGCCGCCCAGCCTGCGCGGGTTTCGTCATATGGGGCAACGAGATACCACCATACATATCCATCCACCGTCTGCGGACCGTCCTTGACGAGGAAGACTTCCGAGTCATAACCGAGGAAAACGAATTCGCCGTCCAAACCTGGGGTGGAGCGGATGCGCAGTCCCTGACCGTCTGTGCCGGTGATCTGGGCATAATTGCCGGGGGCGAGTCCTGTTGGGGTTGGTGATGGCGCAAAGGGATCAATTGTCGGCGTGGCGGGTGCACTGGAGGTGGAGGGCGGGGCGGGGATCATGGTCAGGTCAGCCGGAGCAAACCCAACCGTCGAAGATTGAAGCGGGGTGGTCAGTCCGATGGACATGGCGGTAATGAGAGTCAAAAGTCCCGCAACTGCAATTGCACCAAATATGACCCAACGATTAAAAAGTTGACGAGCGTTCATTATGTTCCTGTTTATCCTGATGTACTTTCAAGGGCGACCACAAGTGCCGATCCTACTTATGTTTTAATAAATCCATTGCGCCGGGCGGCGTGAGCAATTTCAACACCCGCGTATGGATCTTGATCTCAGCCGTCTGCGCCGAACCGCGCGGCTCGCCATCGGTCTGGATCCAGAACGGTGCATCGCCCTCCACGCGCAATGTGTTGAATGTGATCTTGCGCGCCGCATCGGAGGTTAGATGATTGCCGCGCCACATATCATACGCATGCCGCAACGCATCGCCAAGATTGCTGCCGCTGAACAACCAGATATCGAGCAAGCCATCATCAATAAATGCCTCCGGCGAAAGTTTGGAATGACCGCCGAGGTAATGCCGAATGTTGGTCGTGACCGCCACGATGTAGCGCCCCTCCACTTCCTCGCCATCTGCCCATAAACGCAACTGTACACCGCCCCATTGCGCGGCGGTCCAGATCGTGCGGGCAGTATATTCAGGCATGGTAAAAAATTTTTCAAGCCGTATACGCGGCTCCATCGAGTGAATGGTCAACGCATCGAGCCCAATGCCCGCCCACATCATAAATGAATATTGATTGCAGGTGCCCACATCCACAGTACGAATGGGCGCATTCGCAAGCGTGGCGGCATTCTTCCGCAACACCCACGGACGCGTCCACGCGAACGGCATCAAGCCCAACTCATAGCCCCACACATTTGCCGTGCCCGCCGGCAGGACTCCCAATGCCGTCTCTGAACCGATCAAACCGTTGACGACATTCCCGATCGTACCATCGCCGCCAACAGCAAACACCGCGTCTCTTTTCTCAGCCGCAGCCTGCTTCGCCAACTCGATGGTGTGTGCACCGCTTTGAGTCTCGGCCGCGTCCACACGCCAGCCAGCCGACTCCAATTCCTTCACTGCTGATTTAATGAATGGCTTTACCGAATAACGTCCCGCGGCAGGGTTGTACACGATGATCGCACTACGCATGCCAGAATTATACCCTTACGGGTTTTTGAACCGTGAAAAAGTTTGAGCATTGTATTCTTTATGCGTTATGATTGCATCTTGCAGTTTGAACGAGTTCATAAATCTATTTAGAGGTGCAGCATGGATAACTTCGAAAAGAATTACGAAAGAGCTGTGGATAAGGGGCTCAACGCTGTTGAAAAGGTTGCGGGTGTTGCCAACCGCGCGTATATTGGCTGTGCCTTTATAGTTGCCAATCTTTTCTTCGCGGGCTTTTGTTTGTGGGGGGCATACGCGGGATATACCAGTTGGCAGTTGGAACAGAACGGCGAGGCAACAACCGGCATCGTGGTCGAGATGGAGGAAAGCAGCAGTGCCGAAAGCGGTTGTTGCGTGTACAGTCCTGTGATTGAGTTTGTAGCAGGCAGGCAAACATTTTCTTTTGATGGCGGTAATGCCTCCTACCCGCCAGCATATGAAGTGGGCGAGGAAGTTTCAATATTATATGATCCCGCTGACCCTAATACCGCGCAGATCAATAAATGGTCTGAGCGCTGGTTGTTCCCGATCATCATTATCCCAGCCATGCTTTTCGCCGCGCTGCTTGTGAGTTTCTTTCTGATCCGTGCATTTTGGCGTAACGATCCCATCCACACATAGGCATGACAACACTCCATCTTCCCGCCCGCAAACCGTTCAGCTTTATATCTGTCATCAACTCGCATGGCTGGCGTCAACTTGCACCATTTACATATGCTGAAAGCACGCACACGCTTGGCTACACTTTGCGCCTCTCCAGCGCGCGCGTGATCGAACTTAAACTGCGGGACGGGAAAGATGGCTTGAGCATCGAAACGGACAAGCTCAATAAGATCGAACAAAAGGAAGTGACGGACGCGGTCAATTGGATGTTCGGACTCGATATGGATTTCTCGGACTTCTACACCGCCTCGCGCCATGAACCGAAACTGGTTCGTGCCAAAAAGCAGGCGCTTGGCCGAGTCCTGCGTTCACCTACTTTGTTCGAAGACGTAGTGAAAACGATCTTCACCACGAACACACTATGGGGCGCTATCAAAAACATGACGCGTAAATTGGTGGATGAGTTCGGCGCACAAATAAACTCTGCTGGTCGAGTAGTGTCGAGCGATAGCGAGACACGTACCGAGACCAAGTCCTTCCCCACTCCTGGCTCCATCGCCGCATCCAATCCTGATTTCATCCAAGAGAAGATTCGTGTGGGCTATCGTGCGTCTGCGATCCATGACCTGGCTGTCCGTGTGGCTTCTGGAAAATACGATCTCGAAGCGCTCAAGACTTCTGCACTCCCCTCACTTGAACTCCGCAAAGAATTGATGACCATTAAAGGCGTTGGTCCGTATGCCGCAGCGAACTTGCTTTTGATACTTGGCAGGTCAGATTTCATTCCCATTGACTCATGGGCGTTGAAACTCGTATCCCATGAATGGTACAAAGGCAAACCCATTACCGCGAAAGAAGTGGGAAAGCGCTTCGAAAGATGGGGGAGTATAAAGGTCTCGCCTTCTGGTTTTGGGATTGGAAATATAATGGAGGTTAAATGTACGAGCATCATAAGCAGCCATTGGCAAGTCAGAAAGTCTTTGCCCAGCGTCTCACACGCAATGGAATTATCGGATTATTGTTGCTGATGTTTTCTTTAGGGATTGGCATGGTCGGTTACCACTTCCTGGAAAACATCTCATGGATCGATTCTCTGCTCAACGCCTCCATGATCCTCGGCGGCATGGGACCAGTCACTCCATTGCAGACGAATGCCGGGAAAATATTTGCCTCTTTCTATGCCATTTATTCAGGTGTTATTCTGTTGGCATCTGTCGGTATTCTGATCGCGCCCATTTTTCATCGCTTCCTGCATCGTTTTCATCTGGCGGACGCAAAGTGATGAACCTCATTTCCTAAACTGGAGGTTATATGAAATGCCCTGTCTGCAAAGCTGATTCGCTTGGTTCCATTACGCTTGTAGAAAACTTGCCCGCTATGCAATGTTCAAATTGCAGCGGTGTGTGGATCGATTCCAATGCCTATCTTGCCTGGTGGAAGGGCAAAGGCGAAGATATGCCGGTAAAACAGACCACATCCAAAATGAACGCAACTTCGAATGTTGATGAATTAAAACTCTGCCCGAACTCTGGACACATTTTGAAACGTTATCAAATCCTCCCTGACACTGAGTTTTATCTTGATCGTTGCGGTCATTGCAACGGTATCTGGTTCGATAAAAATGAATGGGATGCTCTGGCAGAACATAATCTGCATGATAATGTCAATGAATTTTTCACGCGTCCCTGGCAGGAGCATTTACACACTGAGGCGACCAAAGCCCACATGGATCGACTCTATCTCGAAAAATTCGGCACAGAAGATTACGAACGTATCAAACAGATCCGTGAGTGGTTAAAGGATCATCCCAGGCAAGGCATGTTGTTTGCCTTTTTGCAGGCAAACGACCCATATAAGATTTGAAATTGGATACATACACCCCTCTTCACTTCATCGACCAACCCATCGAAGTCATCTTCGATAGGCCTCTCACGCTGGAGAAAAATCCCGATGTTCCCCCCAACGGATTTATTTGGGATGATAAAACCTATCGCGTTACCGAAATGCTCTCTTCATGGAGTGACTTCAAGCGCCGCGGACGGATGGCACAAAATATGCAACCCGCGCATGCAGCGACCGCATCCACGCGAGGGTCGTTGAATGTGGGTCGGTTTTATTTCAGGGTGAAAGTGGATTCGGGTCAGATTTTCGATATTTACTACGATAGAGCGATGAAGAATGTGGATGAGCGTAAAGGGCAGTGGTTCATATACCGTGAGATGAGAGAAGGCTAATGGCAGAGAATCAAGTTCCGGCTGAGAAAGAGACGCAGACGTATTCAGTCCCCTGGTCTGTTGGGGATACGTGGCTGGGCGTAGTTTTATTGGTTTTGTTGAGTGTCGGGATGCTGGTCGCGGTCTTTATGGGGATCAACGCCCAATTCATGCAAAACATCGGCGTGCTATTTCTTGAAATGATCTACATTCTGCCGATTGCGTTGATCTTCCTCTGGCGGCGTATTCATTGGAAGTATCTGGGCTTCGGCAAATTCACGTTGGATGTCATTGGGATTGGTTGTGGCTTACTGATCGGCGGGTATGCCATCATCATCGCGCATAATGCGCTGCTATACGCGTTTGGCATCGAAGCCCAAGGCGACCAGATCTTTGATATCTTCGATCAACTTGAATCGCCGATCTGGTTCTTTATCACCGGCGCGGTGATCGCTCCCATCGTGGAGGAGATCTTCTTTCGCGGTTTTCTCTTTCAGGGCTTTCGCCAAAAATATGGCTGGATGCCCGCTGTCTTTTTGAGTTCCGCCATTTTTGGCGCCGCACATCTTGACCCGGTCTCGTTGATCCCAACTTTTGTTCTGGGTTGTGTACTGGCATATATGTATCACCGTTCAAACTCGGTATGGCCCGGCATCATCTTTCATGCCGCGATCAATTCGTTCAGCCTGTGCGCAGTGTATGTGCTCTCACAATACCCAGGGCTTATTCCTTCGTGATCAAGCGCACCTGATTCTCGTAGAAAAAATATTCCCACGCCCAGTTGATCAATACCAATAAGCGGTTACGAAACCCGATCAAGCGGAAGATGTGCAGGAACACCCAGATCAACCACGCAATGATGCCGCTGAACGAGAGTCCCCAAATGCGCGCCACCGCTGCGTTGCGTCCAATCGTCGCGAGCAAGCCAGGGTCTTTGTAGCGAAACGCTTCCGGCTTTTCACCGCGAATCATTTTTTTGATATTCTGCGCTGTGACCTTACCCTGCTGAATCGCGACTGTCGATAGCATCGGTAAAGGCTGACCATTGCCGTTCTCCAAATATGCCGCATCCCCAATGACAAAAACTTCAGCGTGATCTTTGATCTGCAAACTAGCCGCGACTCTTACCCGTCCTGAACCTGCCTGCTCGACCCCCAGCGCATCCAACATTTCAGCCGCTTTCACGCCCGCTGTCCAGATCAACGTGTGAGCGTTAATTTGCTCGCCATCTCCAAGCGTGATCTGCCTGCCGTTATAGTCAACCAGTTTTGTATTGACTAATACTTCCACTTTTTTGTTTTTCAGTAGAGCATTGGTAGATTTGCGTAACTCATCAGGGTAACTCGGCATGACGGTTTTTCCTGCTTCGAGAAGTAGCACACGTACATCCTTCAAATCCATGTGTGGATAATCCTTCGCCAACACATGCGTGATGAGTTCAGCCAGCGCGCCCGCAGTCTCCACGCCGGTAGGTCCACCGCCAACCACGACAAAGGTCAACATGGCTTTGCGTACGTCAGCATCCACTTCGCGGCTGGCTTGCTCGAAAATGTTGAGCAAATGATTGCGGGTATTGATGGCACTTTCGATGTTCTTGAGTTGAAACCCGTATTGCTCCACGGAATGATTTCCGAAAAAGTTGGTCTGTCCGCCAACGGCAAGGACGAGATAATCGTAGGCGATCACCGAGCCATTCGTTTTGACATAACGCACATCAAAATCGATGGCAGTCACTTCGCCCATTTGGAAGGTGAGATTCTTCTGCTTGCGGAAGATCGTCCGCAAGGGATAGGCGATCTGCGAAGGGACAAGTCCAGCGATCGCGACTTGATATAGCAGCGGCTGGAACAGATGATAGTTATGCCTGTCGATCAAGGTGATTCGGACGGGTGCTTTTGCCAGTCCGCGGGCAACTTCCATGCCGCCGAAGCCTGCGCCGATGATCACTACATGGGGGAGAGTTTTTGTGTTCATGTTTTCCTCTATTTCTTTGATGCGCTTTACTTGTGAAATATTACACAACTATTGTAACCAAAACGGTCTGATTTGTAAAGTTCTCCCCACTCGCAAGCTAATGGGCTCCAGAATAAGAAAGGCGACAGAAAAATCTGTCGCCTTGGGAAAAGCTGATCGAGTAGAAACAACTGCCGGCTGAGTCGGAAGCGGATAAAAGTCTAGCGCAGCAAATCCCTGAAGAAGCCAGTCAAAAATTGACTACCCTGCATTGCCAAATTCCAGTCTGTTCCGAGGATGGATGAGACGATGAAGACGACGCCCCAGAAAAAACTCCCAACAAATGGAATGTACCAAAGCGCAATGATCAGGATCCAGATGCCATAAGCGCGAATGCGCTCCATCTGCTCGCGAATGATAGGGTTGAGGAAAGGTGAGATAACGCCGTATCCATCCAACCCAGGGACTGGGATAAGATTGAAAAGGATCGCCCAGATCTGCAGGACGATGAGGAAGGAAATCCCGGGCCAGAGGTTTGAGGTGGAGGCTGGTAATATGCGTAACAGGATGGCTAGGAAAATGGCGAAGACGCCATTGGCTGTGGGTCCCGCCAGCGACATGCCGCTCAACCAGTAACGATTCCGAATGCGTTCCCTCTCAATATACACTGCACCGCCGGGTAAGCCAATGCCGCCCATCAGGAGGATAATCAACGGCAGAATAATCGAAAGGAACGGATGCGTGTATTTGAGGGGATTAAAGGTAAGATAGCCTTTTTCTTTTACAGTGTAGTCACCGCCGTAATAGGCAACGAGGGCGTGCGAAAATTCATGCAGGCAGAGTGAAAAGATCCAGCCGAAGAAGATGATGACGAAGTTCATTCTGTATATCCTTTGGGATGCCATTTATGCCAGGCCCAGGCACTGGTGATGATCTCGTGGATGTTATCGTGCTGGGGCTTCCAACCGAGTTCACGTTTAATTTTTTCAGAAGATGCGACGAGGCGTGCAGAGTCGCCGGAGCGGCGTGGAAGTTCTTTGGCGGGAATCAGATGTCCTGTAACCTGACGCGCGGTTTCGATCACTTCGCGGACCGAGTAGCCGGTTCCGCTGCCGAGGTTGTAGATCAGCTGATCGCGTTCTTTGAGTTCATCCAATGCAAGTAGATGCGCCGAGACGAGATCCGCAATGTGGATGTAGTCGCGGATGCAGGTGCCATCGGGCGTTGGGTAATCGGTGCCGTAAATGCCGATCGAATCACTTTCATCTTGCGCCACTTTTAGGACAAGCGGAATCAAATGTGATTCAGGTTGATGTGCCTCACCACGCCCGGGCAATGCGCCACAGGCATTGAAGTAGCGCAGCGCAGAATAATGCAAACCGTGGATTTGACGATACCATTCGAGCGCCTGCTCGGTCATGAGTTTGGTATGTCCATATACATTGGTGGGTCCCAGCGGTGACTCTTCAGTGAGCGGCTCTTCGCTGGATTGAAAAACTGCAGCAGTAGATGAAAACACGAAACGCTTCACGCCCGCGCGGACGGCGTTTTCGATCAATGCCAGCGAGTTGGTGAAGTTGTTTTGGAAGAAGCGTCCGGGGTCCTTCATGCTGTCACCGGCTTCGATGAATGCCGCGAAGTGCATGACCGCATCAAATTTTTCACGGGTGAGCGTTTCGATCAAGGCATGGCTGTCTGATAGATCCGCCTGGACCAGAGTTGCGTCACTGGGAACGGCTTGCTTATGACCTGTGATCAGCGAATCATAGACCGTGACGGCATGCCCAGCTTTGATCAATGCTTCGGCGGTGGCTGAACCGATATAACCCGCTCCACCTGTGACGAGGATGTTCATGGATAAAGTCTCCTGAGAATGGTGGGATTATACATTATGGATTGTCCCACTGACTTGCGTACCAACTGATATATTCCTCAACATGCGCGTGCCAGTATTCTTCGGTATGTGCGCCCGTGTAGAGATGCCATTCTAACGGTATGCCGTTTTGGGTGAAGATATCCACGACGTTTAATGCCGCGCGGACTTCCTGGTCACTTTCCCCGATATCCATGAAAATGGTTGGATACAATGAAGATGAAATCTGTTCAGTCCATTTTTCGATCTTCGAACCATCCCCTTGAAATACCGCAAGGGAATGTAAGCCGATCACACTGAACAAGTCTGAGCGGGTGAGACCGAGGCGGAGTGCCCAGCCTGATCCGCGTGACATGCCGCCGATGGCGCGATGCTTTCGATCCGGGATGGTGCGATAGGTTTCATCAACAAATGGAACGAGCGCATCCACAAGCCGCTCGCCGAAGCCATTGGCGATCGGTCCAACCCAGTAACGGTCGTTAGGGAAGACAATGATAAACGGTTGGGATTCGCCGGAGAGGCTGAGTTGATCCAATGCGTCTACCGCGCCGATACGGATCCATTGATCGGACGAGTAGGTTTGTCCGTGCAGGAGGTAGAGGACGGGGTAATGCTTCTCTGTTAATTCATCGTAACAGGGCGGCAGATAGATGCGATATTCCTGAGGCGGGTCCGTGGTTTCGAGTTTCTCTGATTCCACGCGACCGGGTTGGGTGAGGCAGGTCAGTTGTGTAGGGACTGGGGTATTTATTGAAACCACAGGGGTAATGTTGATGCGCGGCGTGGATGTTGGAGAAAAAGGTGTGGGTGAAAGCGCAGGCTGCTCGGATGGCGAACAGGCTGTAATGAAAGCGAGAAGCGTGAGCAGTATTGTTGTCCATTTTGTGGCTTGACGGGTACTCATTCCACGCATTATACTCATTCAACTCAATCGGGGCGTGGCGCAGTCCGGCTAGCGCGCTTGCTTTGGGAGCAAGAGGTCGCAGGTTCGAATCCTGTCGCCCCGACAGAAACCGCCCTTCCTTCTTGGAACGGCGGTTTTTATGTTCCCCAAAACAAAACCTACGTAAGCCGCGGCGGGGCAGGGGCACATTTCGTGAATTGGCATTCACATAAGTAGTTCTTGGATGTAAACTCTAAAGGATGAAGAAAAAAACCTTCAGGAAAAAGTCACAGTTAAGTCCAGGGGTAATAGTCTTACTGTGCATTGTTTTGGTGGTTATAAGTAGATTTGGAAAATCTGAACAAACAAGTTCTATGCCCATGCCAAGCCCATCCGCGACAAATACTCAAAACATGAAATTGACTCTTGAAAGTGTATTTAAAAGGATTGCGACTCAAACTGCCCTACCTATCACTGGTTGTAGCAATGGATACAATGTAAACGTGCGAAGCGGTCCCGGTACAGACTATGAAGTCGTTGGAAGAATCGCAGCTTCAGAATGTGTTACCCTTCAGGGTCGCAATCAAGATACAAGTTGGGTATTGGTGAACGCGCAAAATACTAGTGGATGGGTTTTAGCAAGTTTGCTAGCCGTAAAGGGTAACAGCAGTACCCTATCTATAAAGTCGGGAATTAGTCTTTTTCCTGCAACACGAACTCCCAATGCACCCGTAATAAATAACCCTCAATCGAATAACGAAGTAAATTGTTCCGCAGCTTATCCAGGTGTTTGTATACCGCCGCCGCCGCCGGATCTAGATTGTGGAGATATTTCATTCAGAAGATTTACTGTGTTACCTTCTGATCCTCATAATTTTGACGCAGATGGGGATGGGATTGGTTGTGAGAACTAGCAATGCGTTTTACGCGTTGGCTGTATCATCAGCGGGGGAATAGTGATCTGTGAGATGTACCGAGAACTCCCAGTCTAATAAGGTATTTGATGGGGCTTTGCGGCTCGCCCCGTTTTTATTACTTTTGATACGTGACTCTAAGGATGACTTTTGATAAACTAATCAATATCACTAGAGGCTATATGAAAAAATGTCCATATTGTGCCGAAGAAATCCAAGATGCGGCAATAGTTTGTAAACATTGCGGGAGAGATATTAATCCCGAAAAGGTAACAGAAATAAAAAAGGCGGTTAGGGATAAGAGTAGCGATACCCCTATACCAGAACATGAACTCGAAAGGATTGTAAAATACATAGCTTGGCGAGCATTCCCGCGTTCAGCTGGTATGTATTTGACTGCAATCAGTCTCTTGTTTTTTTCTTGGTTAGAACTGAGCGATGCGCCATCTACTTCTCTTACTATCGGGCTATTTGCATGGCTCTTTTTGTGGGTGGTTAAATCTATCTTGCCATCCGATATTGTGGATAGATACATATGGTATCTATTCTCACTACCTGTAGGTTTTATTAGCCTTTATCCATTAAGATGGGCTTTTTGTATAATTGCAATAGGCATATCGCTATATATGGGAGCACCGTTTTTTACTACCGTTTTATACATAGGTGGATTTTTGATTTACGATTTTATAATCATAATGTTTTTTAAGACTTAATAGATACCGAATAACTCGTAGCCTTGACGCCTGCACACGGAATAGCATTTTCCCAAACGCTAAAGATTGGGTTTTTGAGGCGTGACGCGTCGCTCATTCGTGTTGAAACTGGACGCGAGGAAAGGAAACCGAAATGAGCAGAAAAAGAAGATATCCCCGTTGGAAGTGGTACGATGGCCCATATCCAGGGAGAAGAGCCAGTCCGGGCGATTCGTGCGGCGGATTCTTATTGTTTGTATTCATTATATTTATAATTGTGGTGCAGATTAAGTCATGCTTTTTTGGGCCCTAGTCAGATGAGCAAAACTTTACGCAGGATTAACCTTGATGCACACATCAACATGGCAAGAATAATGATTTTCCAAGCGTGGCGGCAGCGTCGGAGACGGAGCTAGCGCGCTTGCTTTGGGAGCAAGAGGTCGCAGGTTTCCCACAAGGGGACGATGCGAATCCTGTCGCTCCGACAATTATCAGACTCTAAAGGTACGCTCCGCGGAAACCTTTAGGGTCTCTTTGTTGTATAATAAAACACAAGTGGAGATAATGTATGGCAAAAAAGTTTGATGGTGTGATCGAAGCAGTCCATTATAAGAACGGACAGATCGTAACGGTGCGCGCTTATGAACGCCGCGGTTCGGCATTTTCAGACCGGGTGTTGATCGACCGCAAGGATTTGTTGGAGCGCATCAAGGATGGCAAGACATTCGTGGTTGGGGTGCGTAAGGAGTTTTGGGCGGGTACGTTCGATGAGGCGAAAACCGTGCAGTTGGTGACACGCGATGGGAAGGACTTCATTGCCACCCGCGCCGAAGCCGAGCACGATGAATTAGAGTCAGTGCCTGTTTATTAAGTTCCCATGAAGATCATTGATAAGACCCCACTGCTGGATGAAAAAGGCAACCTTGGATTCGTCCAACGCGTGCAAGGGATGCTACAGTTTGGGTTTAACTGGCCCAACGAGCTGCAAGCCCAAAACGCCATCATCAAGTTTTTTGAACGCCAATTGGAAAAGGGTTATACGCTGATCCACAATATGCCCCTGGGCGAAAGTGGGATCATCATCCCGATCATCCTGCTGGGACCGACCGGGATCCATGTCATTGAGGTAAGCTCCATGAAGGGGCGCTATGAAGCCAAAGGCGATGCGTGGAATGTGGAGGCGGGCGATCAATACAAACCCGCCCCGATCAATCTGATCCAGCGCACCACACGCATGGCACGCGCATTGCAGGCTTATATTGAACGTCAGGGTGTGAAACTCCCGGTTTCGATCGAACCAGTTTTGATCGCGGGCGACCCCGGCTTGCACATTGAATCGGTGCGGCCATCCATCAAAGTCATGATGATCGATGGCATCAAATCATTTGTAAGCGGTCTGGTATCTGGCAAGCCTGTATTACGTGCCGATCTGGTGCTTGATTACACCGAGCGTATTTTAAATCCGCGCGTGAAAAGAGAACCGATCGCTCCGCCACCGGAACCTGAGCCTGAACCGCAAGCACCCGCCGCCTGGGAACAGAATTGGTATGAAGAGCCCGTTCAACAGCAACCGGAAGTATCACGGGCGCGCGCCATTTTCGACTCTGCTACGGAAGCAAAACCATTCGATCCGAACAACTTTGATTTCGCATTGGCAGAAGATGATGCCGCCGTGCAGGCTGCGCCTCCCAGCAGGCGCGAGTCCAATCCTGCCAGACCCATTCGGCAGAACAAACCAAAGCAACAATTGATCCTTGGCATGACCCAGTTTCAACTGGCGGTCATTGCCGTCCTGGGATTGGCATTGATATGTGTAATGGCGGGACTGATCTACGTGGTCACCACCTTCTGAAATATTTTGAACCCTTTTCTTTCGATCATTATCCCTGCACATAATGAAGCCAACCGCCTGCCCGATACACTGGAGCAGGTATTTGGTTTTTTACAAAAACAAACTTTTACGTCTGAAGTGATCGTGGTGGAAAACGGCAGCAGTGATATGACATTTGAGATCGCGCATGGTTTCGCGGTACAACACGCCAACCTGCGCGTCATCCAAAATGATTGGCGCGGCAAGGGGCTTGCCATTCAGCGGGGCATAAAGGAAGCCCAAGGCGAGTATCTTTTCATGTGCGATGCCGACCTTTCGATGCCGATCGCTGAGATCAGCAAATTCATCCCGCCTCAATTAAAAAATATAGATGTTGCCATCGCCTCACGCGAAGCGCCCGGCGCAGTGCGCTATCACGAACCGTATTATCGTCATCTTACGGGACGTGTCTTCAACACGTTGATCCGCCTGCTGGTGCTGCCCACATTACAAGATACCCAATGTGGATTTAAATGTATCCGCGCAGATGTGGCACGCGATATCTTCCGTTACCAAACCCTCACCGGTTGGGCGTTCGATGTTGAAATGTTATTCATTGCGCGGCATCATCGTTATCAGGTTATTGAGATCCCCATCCATTGGTTTTTCAATGCCGACAGCAAAATAAGCGTCCTGCGCGACTCCCTGCGTATGTTCCTCGATCTGCTTGTCATTCGACGCAATGCGCGCCGCGGGCTGTATGATCCAAAACCCTGATCTCACCTACGAAAAAAATCTCTGGTCCCACTACAAACATATTGCTGGATTGGACGAGGCGGGCCGCGGCGCACTGGCTGGACCCGTATGCGTCGGTGCAGTTATTCTGCCGGATGACGAACCGCTTCTTGCCTCGACTTTGAGCGGGGCGCGTGATTCCAAGCAGATGACTCCCCGGCAGCGTGAGCGGCTTGCGATCATCATCAAAGAGATCGCTTTGAATTGGAGTGTGGGATTTGCCACAGCAGTTGAAATCGATGTGCAGGGCATTGCGTGCGCCACACGCCTGGCTGCCATCCGCGCATTGCATCAATTTTCGTTATCCCCACAATATTTATTAACCGACTTTCGACTCGAACTCCCACAACTCGATATTTCACAAACCTCGCTCGTCAAAGGCGATGCACTTTGCTTGAGCATTGCCTGTGCCTCCATTTTGGCGAAGACCGAGCGTGATGCTCAGATGCAAAAATTGGACTCAAGCTATCCAGGCTATGGGCTGGGAAAACACAAGGGCTATGGCACACAGGCTCATCGGTCCGCGTTGAAGCGGTTGGGGTATTCATCCGTTCACCGAAGATCGTTCACAGTTAAATAACTTACTTTATACCGAATGCAATCCCAAAGGGATGGGATGATTCTAGTTTTGAAACCAAGCCTGGGAATAATCCCGAAGGGATGTCATAGATTTCACGCAAAATCTATGACATCCCTTCGGGATTGATAAAATCATTCCAAAACTATAATCATTTCACTCCTTCGGAGTTTTTCCTGTGGCCAAGTAGTTAAATAATTACGGATTACGTACCACGTAATCCGTAATTGATTCCAGGAATAATTTTCTACGCTTCGCTTCTGCGCAAAAAGAATTTGGTGATCTCTTCCGCTATTGCAGGGATCAATGCAAGCCCGATCACAACCGCCCATTCACGCGGTTCAGGGAAGTGCGTATTGAAGATGGGTTGCAGGAATGGCACGGAAGTTACAAGGATAAGCAGGAAGATCGAGAGACCCACTGCATATTGCATATAGCGGTTCGAGAAGAAACCGATCCTGAAGATCGAAGCGCGTTCGGAACGGACGGTATACGCGCGGAACAACTCAGCCAAGGAAAGCGTAACGAACGCCATGGTCTCGGCTGTTTGCACATCCACGCCGCGCCAGTCATGTTGCAGGAGGTAGGTTAGTGGATTCGCCCCGGCAGGGATATGCGCGCCAGCCTCAAGATGCCAGGCCAACCCAAGCGCAAAGGCTGTGAGCACTGCGCCGGTTTGCGCAAAGGTTTGAACAACAATACCAATCCCCATACTGCGATTGACGATCGGCTCAGCCTTGGCGCGCGGCTTGCGGTCCATAATATCGGGGTCGCCTTTTTCCATGGCGAGTGCCAGCGCTGGCGCGCCATCGGTGATGAGATTTAGCCAGAGCAATTGAATGGCGGTCAGCGGCGCGGGGAGACCTGCCAGTGTGGCGAGGAAGATGATCATGATCTCAGCGACGTTGGAGGATAGCAAGAAGAACACGAACTTGCGGATGTTCGAATAGATGATACGACCCTGTTCCACCGCCGCGACGATGCTGGCATAGTTATCATCCGTGAGCACCATGTCGGCGGTTTCTTTTGCTACATCGGTGCCGGTAATGCCCATTGCCACACCGATATCGGCGCGCTTGATGGCGGGCGCGTCGTTGACGCCATCACCGGTCATTGCCACGATCTCATCATTGGCTTGCAACGCATCCACGATGCGCATTTTGTGTTCGGGGGAGACGCGGGCGAAGACATCGGTATCTTCGATCACATTTTTGAGTTGCTCATCGCTCAATGCATCTAGTTCAGCTCCGGTCATCACTTTCTTGCCGGGGCGCAACAGGCCGATCGTTTCAGCAATGGCTTTGGCAGTGTTGGGATAATCACCAGTGATCATTACCGTGCGGATGCCAGCATGCCGTGCCTGCTCAAGCGCAGGCTTAACTTCTGTACGAGCGGGGTCGATCATGCCTACCAAGCCAACAAAGACCAGGTCTTTTTCCAAATGCTCAGTCTTAATATCATCTGGATTATCAGGCACATCTCTCTCGACACGATACGCAAGTCCCAACACGCGGAGGGCATCTTTTGTCATGAGGTCGTTCGCATCCAGAATGCGTTTGCGTCCAGCCTCATCCAATGGCTTGGACTCATCGTTCATGGCTTGATAACGGGAACATAGATCTAACACAACATCTGGTGCACCCTTCACTGCGATCACGTCCCAATCTTTCATCTTGTTATTTTGGAATGGTGATGGATCTTCAGGATTCGGTTCCCGCACGTTATGAATGGTAATCATGCGCTTGCGTTCAGAATCAAACGGCACTTCGTTCTCGCGTGGATACGCCTTGTCGATTTCAATATGTAAAGCGCCCGCCTTGGCTGCTGCTACCAATAATGAGCCTTCAGTCGGGTCGCCTACAATTCGATACGTTTGCTGTTCTTCGCTGGCGCCAGTAGTTTCAATTTCAGAATCGTTGTTCAACACACCGAGCCAGAGTGCGGTGAGTGCCCCGGGATAATTCGATATATCTACTGTTTTGCCATCTACAATAAAGTCACCCTTTGGAACGTAGCCGGTGCCGGTGATATTGATGAATTGCCCGTCGGACCAGAGGCGGGTGACGGTCATTTCGTTTTGGGTCAGGGTTCCGGTTTTATCGGAACAGATCACAGTGGCAGATCCAAGCGTCTCAACCGAGGACAACTTGCGGATGAGCGCGTGGCGTTTGATCATCTCGCGCATACCGAGGGCGAGTGAAATCGTCACAACGGCAGGTAATCCTTCCGGCACGGCGGCGATTGCCAGACTAATCGCGATGATGAAGACTTCAGTGATCTCTGCCGCGTAGTCTTTCATATAAGTGAAGAAGCCGTTAGAGATCTGGCTGACATCGGTGGAGTTGAAGAGTGCAACAATGAAAACAACTGCCACGAGTATTAGCGAGCCGATACTCAACGATTTGCCAAGTTGATCGAGGCGGCGTTGTAAAGGTGTTTCTTCGGTCTCCACATTCTGGAGCATGGAGGCGATCAGACCAAGCTGGGTGTACATGCCAGTGCTGACAACCACACCACGTCCGCGCCCGTAAGAGACCAGCGTTCCCATGAAAGCTGTGTTCTTGCGATCCCCGAGCGGAACGTTTTTATCAAGCACGCTTGCGGCGTTCTTTTGAACAGCTAGGGATTCGCCGGTGAGCGAGGCTTCTTCAATTCGTAAATTGATCGCTTCCAGCAGACGCACATCCGCTGGAATGTAATTCCCCGCTTCAAGATACACAACATCACCCGGCACCAATTCGCGCGCAGGGACTGCCTTACGATGCCCATCGCGGACCACCTGTGCATCGGGTGCAGCGAGACGTTTGAGCGCGGCTAACGCCTCCTCCGCGCGTTGTTCCTGCACTATACCAAGCACTGAATTCAAAACCACGATCGCCATGATGGCGGCGGCTTCCACATAATCCCCCAGCAAGGCGGAAATGACCGAGGCAATGATCAGCAGGATGACAACAAAGTTGTTCAGTTGTTCCCAAAGCATTGCCAGGAATCCGGGACGCGGCGACTCTTGCAATTGGTTCTCGCCGTAATGTGCCAGGCGCTGCTTCGCTTCTTCTGATGTCAGTCCATTCTCATGGACTTCAAGGTGTTTCAGCACATCTTCAGCTTTGAGGGCATGCCAGTCCTGTTGAGGTATCTCGCTATTCGTCTTTGTGAGTTCCAATGTCATGGTACATCTCCATATAAGATGATTTTTGCATGGTTACGTCAATTAAAAAGACCACCACACATTTGTGATGGTCTTGCCAACGCTCAAAAGCGCATGGATTGCCGATGGACGCAGAGCGTGCCAATGGGATGACGACAATCCATCCTGTGGGGAACAGGCGGCTACTCCCCAATCAAATCTAGTGTATGCTTCTGCTATAAGAATGTCAAGCGAGACCACGTTATAGTTTTGTAAGACAGCTGAAAACATCAGCTAGGCTAAAGCTTTTTCCATCCAGACCAGGTGGGTGGTCCCAAGGTGCGGCGTGGGAATCCCGGCAATATGAAACCCAAATTTCTCGAAATACCTGGTGGCAGTGACGCGTGCCATGGTCCCGATGGTTTTGAAGCCACGGGCACGGGCATGTTGTTCGGCAGTTTTCAATAGGAGGTGCCCGACGCCTTTGTGTTGATGTTCAGTAGCTACCGCAAGGTGCGAGATGTAGCCCACACCTGCAGATTTTTCATAGAGTTTGACCGCGCCCACTACTTCGCCTTTTTCATTAACCGCCATGAAGTGCTCGCTGATCGGTTCGTAATCATCCTTTTCCGTACCTTTGGGGTGTCCCCAGGGTTCACGCAAAACCTTATAACGCAGAGCATAGTAGGTCTTGAAGTCATCGTGGGTGACAGGGGTCTTGATCGTATACATGTTTACTCCAATCCATTACGCAGCTTCAGGCTCAGCAGAAGATTTGAAAAGGGCAACGATGGCAGTGACAAGTCCGCGGATCGGCGCAAAGATCCAATCCACAAGTTCGTTGACAATGCCAATGCCTTGTGCCAGCCAGGTCAATACAAAGCGGAATCTCTGCAGGAATGGGCTGTGGGCGTATACCAGTGCGAGCAGAATGGTCGCGACAGAAATGGCAAAGCGCAGCATATCCGGGATCTCAACATGCCAGACCTGTTGCAGGGTCAACTCAATGCCGATGTTCAAGACCAGCACATACGCCGCCTGTTGCAGGATCGGTTCATGTTGTACTGCGTAACTGAAAATACCAGCGGCGAAACGCATGGTGAGAATACCAATTGCCACACCCACCATCACGACCCAGAGTTTGTTGGAAAGCGAGACTGCCGCAACTACATTATCGATACTGAAGATCAAGTCCATGGTTTCAACGGTCAGCACGGTTGCCCAAAAAGTTTGGACCCTGATGGGTTTGACCTGTTCATCGTCCTCGCTTCCGCCGCCAGATCGATCTTCAAGGTTATCAAATGCCAGATGGATGAGATAGGCCGCGCCGAGAAGTTTGATCCATGAATTGTGGATGATGAAACTCGTCAGGAACAACATCAAGCCGCGTCCGACATAAGCGCCCAGCAGACCAACGCGCAAGGCTGCCATGCGTTGGTTGCCCAATATCGGATGCAACCATTCGCCGAAGCGTTGTAGTGCCCTAGGCCACTCCACATGCTTGTCATCAGGCAATGGTGAAACGAGCGCGCCGATCACAGCGGCGTTATCAATGGAAAGAATGCCTTCCAAAAAGATCAACTGTAAAATGATTACGAGTATAGGTCCGTATTCGTTCATGGATTCTCCGTAAAAGGTTTTTAAATGATGTCTTTCGTCAGCCACAGAGAAAATGAGGGTTTTCTCAAAGATCTGTGTGGCTAAGAGGCTTTTGCAAGATGTTCTATTAAAAATAGACCGCCACGCCTCCGTGACGATCTATCGAATGCTCCTTGGTTGAGATGAGTCTACGCCTCGCGCAAGGGTCTGTCAATGTGACTTAAATAATCTACATGTCAGGCTCAATGTGAGTACCAGATGGAACCACCGTATCCTTGGCAATCACCACAATACCATCGCGCACAAAATAAAGTTCGTGGTCAATATCCTTATCGCGCGGAAATGCGCGGATCACAACCTCATCGCCAATTTGCACGTTCTTATCGAGGATCGCGGATTCGATCTGACAATTTTTTCCGATCCCCAGCGGGACTTCACGATGCCTTTTGGGTTCGTAATAATCTGCGCCCATCATGATGCTATCCTTGATGACCGTGCCTTCTGAGATTTGACTACGGATACCGATGATCGAATGGGTGATGTCCGCCTTGCGAATACGGGAACCTTCTGCGATCATGACATCTTGTAATTTGCTATCCTCCACGATCGAGCCGGGCAGGAAGCGCGCATGGGTATAGATCGGCGCTTTTGGGTCGTAGAAATTGAACGGCGGGTTTTGGCTTGTCAACTTCAAATTAGTTTCGTAGAACGAACGGATCGTTCCAATATCCTCCCAATAGCCGTCGAAGTCATAGCCAAACACCTTCAGCGACTTGATCGCCTCCGGAATGATATCGCCGCCAAAATCATCGTGTTTTGGAAAATTCGTAAGCAGGTCGATCAACACACTGGTTTTGAAGATATAAATCCCCATCGATCCCAAAAACGGACGTTCCTCATCATGCGGGCGGCTGACGAATTTTTTCTGAACTTCCGGGTCTTTCGGCTTCTCAACAAACGCTGAGATCTTGCCATCGGATTCAACCTTCAGAATCCCAAAACGGGACGCTTCGCCTCTGGCGACGGGTTGAACTGCCACCGTTATATCAGCCTGTTTCTCCCAGTGATAGCCTGCCATCTCTCGATAATCCATGCGATAGAGATGATCGCCTGCCAGGATCAACACATACTCTGCACCCGTAGCCTGGATCTCAAACAACTGCTTGCGGACCGCATCCGCTGTGCCCTGATACCAATCTGCACTTTCGGGGGTTTGCTCAGCAGCGAGAATCTCCACCCAGCCGGTGTGGAAAACGTCAAAGTTATAGGCTTGGGAAATGTGGCGGTGTAACGAAACAGAATTGAACTGGGTCAGAATCGCAACGCGGTAGATCCCTGAATTGATGCAGTTGCTGATCGGAATGTCGATCAAACGATATTTCCCCGCAATTGGCACGGCCGGCTTCGAGCGCATGGCAGTGAGTGGATGCAAACGCGACCCACGTCCGCCTCCCATGATGATCCCTAGAACATCGTTCATTGACGGCATGGCATACCTCCAGGCTATGGAATGTGACGACAAGTAACGTGTTCTATTATCTCTTAAAACCCATAAATTGGCGTATTTTTGATATCAAATAAACGATCGGGTACGCTATCAGGATCAACGTATCGATCAATGCGAAAATCAGGTAAAGCTTCATTTTTCACCTCCAACTGTAGATGTCTATATAATCTACGTCATTTTTATTCTACAGTTGCAAAAGGCGAGAGTCAACAGGCTTGGGGATGGTTTAACAGAAGTCTTATAAAACCAAAACGCCCTCCAATCAGGAGAGCGTTGGTATAATCCGTGTGCCGAAGGAGGGAATCGAACCCTCATTCCCGGAGGGAACACGATTTTGAGTCGTGCGCGTCTGCCTATTCCGCCACTTCGGCTCGTGCGTCCGCAAGTATACCACTCATAAAGCGACGGTCAAGTAAATTTTTCGTGGGGCGGGATGATATCCCGCCAAACAAACAAAGCGGATCACCAATCCGCCCCACGACCTCAAAGGAAAATATGAAACTCGGAATCATCGGATTACCCCAATCAGGCAAGACTACCATCTTCAATGCGCTCACCCGCGGCAACACTCCCACCACTGCCTCCGCCGGGCGTATCGAGGTCCACAATGCAGTCGTGGAAGTTCCCGACCCGCGCGTGACCAAACTCTCGGCAATGTTCAACCCCAAGAAAACGATCTATGCTAAAGTGACCTATGCGGATATCGCCGGACTGGAAACTGGTTCCGCCAAAAGTGGCATCTCTGGTCAACTACTGAATCAACTCTCGCAAATGGACGGCTTTATTCTCGTTGTCCGTGCCTTTGATAACGACCTGGTCATGCACCCCTCCGGCAGTGTGGATGCGAAGCGCGATGCCGAATCGATGTTGAGCGAGTTATTGCTTAATGATCTGATCGCGGTCGAACGCAAGCTGGAACGTCTGGTAGATGAACGCAAAAAAGGCGGCACCGATAAAGCCCTGAACGAAAAGCAATCCATTTTGTTTGCGCGTTTGAATGAAGCGTTGAACAATAATATTCCGCTACGCAAACTGGAATATTCCCATGAAGAACTCAAGGAACTTGCGTCGTTCGGATTACTCTCGCGCAAGCCCGTGCTGGTGGTTTTCAACATGAGCGAGGGACAAGCCGCGCCGCAAATGGAATTGGATACTCCGTCCGTGGCGTTGATGGGCAAGCTTGAGATGGAGATCGCACAGCTTTCGCCAGCCGACGCGGCGTTGTTCATGGAAGAGTATGGGATCAAGGAACTTAGCCTCAGCCGTATGATCAATCTTTCGTATGATCTTCTCCAGGTGCAATCGTTCTTCACAGTTGGTGAAGATGAAGTTCGTGCCTGGGAAACGAAACGCGGCGCGACCGCACAAGAATCTGCAGGCGAGATCCACACGGACTTGATGCGCGGATTCGTTCGGGCTGAGGTGGTGGCTTATGACGACCTCATCAGCCTCGGGGGTATGACTGAAGCGAAAGCCAAAGGCAAGTTCAGGCTCGAGGGCAAGGAATATCTCGTCAAAGATGGCGATATTGTGCATATCCGTTCGAGTCTATAAAACACCTCTTACGCATCTACGAAAACTTTTAACTTTGTGGTAAAAAATATCTCAAGGAGAAATTGAACATGGCATACACGATCAAAAAGTGGGACCTTACTCAACTCTACCCAGGTTTCGACAGCCCTGAATTGCAAGGCGCGTTTGACAACGTGGAGGAGCAAGTTGCATCGTTTGAAGGCGTACGCGGAAAATTGAACCCCGATATGGATGCGAACACGTTCCTGGATGTGGTGCGCGCTTCCGAATCAACGGCACGCGTTGTAAACAAGATGTATTCGTTCGCCGGGCTGGCATTTGCAGAGGACACCCAGAATCAAAATGCGCAGACCTTGATCGCGCGCATGCAACAATTCGCAGCAGAGATGCAAAACCGTACCATGTTCTTTAGTTTATGGTGGAAGGAAGTGGACGAAAAGAACGCCGAGCGCTTGATGAAGGACTCGGGTGATTATCGTTATTACCTCGAAGAGATCCGTCACTTCAAGCCACACACCCTCAGCGAAGCCGAAGAGAAGATCGTCAACATCAAGGACGTGACCGGCATGGGCGCGATGATTCCCCTGTATGATGCCATTACGAATCGCTATGTATTCAAACTGGAAGTGAACGGTGAAGTGCAGGAATTGACCCGCGCCGGGCTGCAACCGTATATTCAAGGACCGGATGCCGAGATGCGTGCGAAGGCGTATCAGGAAAATTTTCGTGTCTTCGGGGAGGATGGTCCCATTCTTGGGCAGATCTATCAGGCGCGTGTGCGTGACTGGCACAATGAAAACATCAACCTGCGCAAATTCAGCAGCGCCATTTCGGTGCGCAATCTACAAAACGATGTCCCCGATGAAGCCGTGAATGTCTTGATGGAAACCACGAAGAAGAATTCCAAAACCTTCCAGCGTTATTTCAAGATGAAGGCAAAATTCATGGGCTTGGAAAAGCTGCGCCGCTATGATATTTATGCGCCGGTTGCGAAATCGGACAAAGCGTTTGATTTCGATGCCGCGGCAAACATGGTCTTCGAATCTTTCAGCGCCTTCGACCCGAAGTTCGGTGAATTGGCAAAACGTGTATTCGATCAGGACCGTCTCGATAGCGAAGTGCGCAAAGGCAAACAAGGCGGCGCGTTCTGTGCTTCGATCAACCCTGAAGATACGCCTTACGTGTTGGTGAATTACACCGGTCGTGCACGTGACGTGGCGACTCTGGCTCACGAACTCGGACACGCCATCCATGCCATGCTCGCATCACACCATTCTGCTTATACTTTCCATTCGTCTCTGCCCTTAGCCGAAACTGCTTCGACCTTCGGAGAGATGATGCTCACCGAAAAATTGCTCGCCACGGAGACTGATGAAGCCGTGCGCCGCGATATCCTCTTCAAGCAAATGGACGATGCCTTCGCGACGATCCTGCGCCAGATCTATTTCGCGATGTTCGAACGCGAGGCACATGAACTCGTGATGAAGAACGCCTCCGTGGACGATCTCTGCGCGGCATACATGGAAAATCTCAAAGAACAATTCGGCGATTCACTGGAACTCAGCGATGACTTCAAATGGGAATGGGTCTCCATCCCGCATATTTATCACACACCGTTCTACGTGTATGCGTATGCCTTCGGTCAATTGCTGGTATTCTCGCTCTATCAGCAATACAAAGCGGAAGGTGACTCATTCAAGCCGAAATATCTCAAGATCCTTTCGGCTGGCGGTTCCGAAGCGCCCGCGAAGATTTTGAGTGATGCGGGGGTTGATATTAATAACGCAAAATTCTGGCAGGGCGGGTTCGATGTGTTGAGCAAGATGGTGGATCAGCTAGAGAAGTTGTAGGAGGGAAGGTAAACAAGTACACAAGTAGACAGGTAAACAAGTCACGTGGCTTGTTTACCTGTTTTTATTTTATCCAAAAGCAACATGTATATCTCTATAGCGGGCGAATGAATACTTTACTCGGTTTTACCCTTCGATAGCGCTGCATATCGGCAGCATGCCCAATGATTACCAACTCTCTTGATCGTTATTGAATGATACTTTTATGGCTTCTCATCCTTCTTCCACTCCAATGCTTTCGAATGGAAGCGTCTTACGGCGCGAGCGGGGCAAAGCCAAGGTCTTCCAGAACCCGCGCTATAACCTCGTTGCCCTTGTCTGAGGGATGTGTGTAATCCTTGCCAAGCAAATCTCCTGAGGGTGTGAGTCCATCGGCGCCATTGAACGCGTGGTAGATGTCCGCACAGATAAAGCCATTCGCTTGCGCCGTTTCGCAGATCATCGCGCTCCACGCGTCGACGACAACATGCGTTGCGTTCGTGGCTTCGGGCGGATTGGTCTCGCCGGACTCGCCGGTCCAGCCGATCCAGTCGTTGTAGCGATTGATTGTCCGGAAGATCGTTGGCTTCCCCTCTCGCAGGGCAACGATCTGGGCATAGACGCTCTCGAACTTTGGGCGGAAGATTTCCACTGCCGCGGCCGCACAGGTCGCGTTGTACTTTGACCAGTCGGGCTTGTTGCCATTCGGCCCATCGCACGGGTCATCGTCACGGTTCCAGGGAGTGTCGTTGAAAGCGATGCCAACGATGATGATGTCCGCATTGGCGAGCGCATCACGCAAACTGGCGCTCCTGTTCAGATTATCGAGCAGGCCGTCGATCTGGAGTCCGGTGTGATCGGAGTAGTTCCGAACATTAACAGGGTGCCCGGTTGCCTTTATGAGGGCCTCTGCATACCGGTCAACGAAGCTGGTGCAGTCAGGACAGTCCCTTGGACTGTTGTAGGCAATCGAGTCGCCAACTACTACGAGAGACCAAGGGGTCAACGGTGTTGAAGCAGGAGCGCAGTCACTCAATAAAACCGTTAGGAAGACAAGTGCAAGGAAAACTGACCCAATTGATTTTTTCATAACATCATCTCCTGAAGCCCCATACCAGCGCTGTCCCCGCAATGGCTAGACTTTTCGTGAGAACGCCCTTGTTTTCCATAGGTTTTACCTCCTTAAATTTCAATAGGGTTACCAAGGATGGGCGGTGAAAAGTTATTTATTCACCAATTTCATTATAGCGCTCGTGTCAAGCGTTTTTACTTCCTCGCCCCCGTCAACGCGGTCATGATTCCCAAACCGACATACACCAACCCCGCAAAATAACGCTGACCTTTTTGGAAGCCGAGTTTGCAGATTAACACCGGAATATTTTCAGATGCCAAGTGGCCGGCGAAACAGGCTGGCAAGCAGGAACGTCACCGGCACCGTAACAAGAGTGACCAATAGGAATTTGAAGAGAGGGGGCGCAGTCAGGCTGAGCGCCAGATACTGGAACAATATGACAACAAAAACATGGATCATATAAGCCGCGTACGTGCCCTTTGCCATTTCCCTGCCCACAGGACCCTGGGCATTCACCATGTCCCGAAACAGGATGGTCAAGCCGATGCACATGCCGCAACACAGTAAAGACTCCCACAACGGGACGAAAAGTCCCCAAACCGTGTCACTGAACACAATGACATCCGTCAGCCACAACTCGTACGCATACCAGAAACCGGCAAGCATGAGCCCCACAGCGAGCCAAACCCGGCCTGCCCTGGATGGAAAACGGGTCGCCCACTGGTGACGGTAGGCAAGCGTGCCAACGATGAACAACCCCAGGTCGCGAGGGACATCCGCGAACGCGATGCGGATATAACCGAAAATGTAAACCCACTCGTCAATAGAGTACCAGGTCCGGACGATGGCTGTACAAAGAGCCAGTCCGGCGGCAAATGCCAGGACGGTCCAATACCCGGGCGGGTCTGCCGGCTTTTCGGGCAGGGATGCGGCGGGGCGGAGTATGCGCCATAGTGCATAGCCCAGACTGAAAAGTATCAGGTGCTGAACGAACCAAAGATGACCCACATCGATCGGCCACAGATCGCCCAACTCTCCGGTGTCTATCGGACCAAAGACGAAGACCTGCAAGAGGAGTACCAGAAATGAAAAAACCAGCAAGGGAATGCCAAGACGTTGGAGGCGGTTCTTCACGAATGCCCGGGGACCACTTTTGTCAAATGACGCGACCGTGAAATAACCGGCGATCATGAAAAACAGACTCATCCCGAAAGAACGGTTCACCATGAAGAACGGTCCCAGGATGGCGGAGCGGGTTAGTTCCTGCACCGGCCACCAGCCGCCGGTCGGTCCATAGGCTTGACCTACATGGTGTGCGATCACCGCCGCCATGAGAACCACTTTCAGGTTATCAAAGAAGGTTAAACGATGGACATTCGACATCTCGTTGCATCTCCTTGGAAGAACTGCACAGGCATTTCCCATGCATAGGTTGACCCATCATTCCAATAAGGCGGGGTACAGCGAAAGGTCTAAAAAACGAACTTACCCCACAGAAAGAATACAACAATCCCCCATCTGATTCACGTGTCATTTGTCACATCCTAATAAGCGTGCTTTTGTCGCCATTTCCTCGCCCTAATCAACGTGGTTGTGACCTCCATGCCCACATAAACCAAACACCCAAAATTTTGGGACACGGGTATTGATATCCGTTCAGCGAAATTCTGGCAGGGCGGTTTCGATGTCTTGAGCAAAATAGTGGATGAGTTGGAGATATTGTAAGAGTAGGTAGATAAGTATACAAGGAAATGTCGCCACGGCGCCACGCGACGCAGGTAAACAAGTGAACAGGTCACTGACTTGTTCACTTGTTTTTGTTTATCTAGGTGGTGTTACTTGCTTATCGTTGGTGTTGGCTAGATTAATTAGTGACTCTTCATTGACAACTGCTGGGGCTTGAACAAATCGCGCAACAACAATATCCCGCCAATGCCAACCCCAACAATCGCCAATACATAGATGGCAAGTGAACCGAGAACCAGCGCCCACTGCCAGCCGCCAATCTCGGTCGAACCGTCTGCCAACCCGGTGACAACAGCAAGCGCCTGTCCGCCAACGATCATGACGAATGCGATGACAAGCCCCCAGCCAATCGGTTTCATATGCAAGTGCGCGCGGATCGCTGCCACCAGCAGTAGGATTCCACCGCCGAAAGCAAACAGTCCCAGTTCCGCAGGCATGAGATAGTCAAACCGGAATATCCGTCGTTGAATAAACCGGATCAGAGAAAATACGATTGGAGCCAGAACAGGAAACCATACCAACACTGTCCCCGTAATGGCTAAACCTTTAGTAAGCGCGCCCTTGTTTTCCATGTTGTACCTCCTTGTCGCCAATGGTTCACCAGGAATGGGGCGGTGAAAAAATATTTATTTCGCCAATTTCATTATACAACTCATGTCAAGTGTTTTATTTCTTTGTTCCCGTCAATGCGGTTGTGATTCCCAGAAGTTATTTTTAAGTCATCTTATTCAGGTAACGTCCCGTCAACCAATCTCCTTCAAAGACAAGATCAAATGGGTCGGCGGATAGTTGAGAAAATAAATTTGATAGATGGTGCCTTCATTCAATGCATCGAATTGATGTTTTGAAGCCAGCTGAAAGCGGATGGCATCGATCGTTGCATAATATCCAGTCCAGCGTCCGTGTTTGAAGCGTTTGGTAGTGAGGTGGATAAGCCCTGTTGTCATGCTGATTTTCTCTGCACGCAGAGTATGCAGACGACGCAGTCCGATAAAAATAAACATACCTACAGTGCAGAGCAAGACAAGTCCGGTTCCTGCCAGATAAGGAATTGCTTGCGGTGGGATTGGTCCTTGTTCAGCAAGTACTGCCATACCAACGAATACAAGAATGCTTCCCAAAACAGATAGCAAAGCAAGGATGCTACTGATACGTGCCAACCTCACCTGGTCTGCCACCATCTGCTTTTGACGATCAGTTAGCAAGCCCTGGCGATTCGCAGCGAGATCCTCTTCGCTGAACGTAAAGGCTTGCATAAGCCGATTGGTCACTTCCGCGAGCCCGTCAAGGCGGTTGTGATTCCCAAGCCAATATATACCAGTCCCGCAAAATAACGCTGACCGTTTTGGAAGCGTTTGTTCCCATTCAACTTCCCGGCGAGGGAACTGGCTAATATGGCGTACATACTGTCCGTGATGATTGCCATGCCAACAAAGATCGCACCCAATAATAAATTCTGCCCGGTGACGTTGCCTTTGGCGGGGTCAACGAACTGCGGCAGGAATGCAAAGAAAAACAGCGCGGTCTTTGGGTTTAGAATATTGACCGCGAATCCCTGCCAGTAAATGCGCGCCAGACTTTCCTGCTTCACGGCTTCATCTTCTGCGCCGTTATCAGAAGCCAATAACTTTCGAATCCCAAGATAGATCAAATACGCCGCGCCGAGATATTTCACCACATCGAACGCCAACGCGGATGACAATAAGATCGCGGAGAGCCCCAACGCTGCGGCAACTGCCTGCATGAAGTTCGCGGTCTCAATTGCCAGCACCGAGACAAGTCCCGCCACGCGTCCCTGGCTGGCACTGCGTGCCGTGATGTATAACACCGCAGGTCCGGGGATCAAAAGCAACGCCAACGCCGCGCCCATGAAAAAGAAAAGTTGTGAGGTTTCGATCATGAGGTCTCCTTTGGAAATGTAACAAGTAGATAGGTATACAGTGAAACATGTGTTTTCATGTCTACGTGTTTACGTGCATACCTTTTACCGATCCAAAAACAACCGACACATCTCGCCTGAAAAATCAGAGGTTGTTTTCTCGTACTCGATCACGGTCCGTTTGATGGCGGCTTGCATGGCGTAGTCGAATTTGGAACCCTGTTCGGGTGAGTCGAGATTCATCCATGCGTGTGAGTTTTTGGGCAGGATGCGGAGAGAAAATTCTCTGGCGCTCCGTATGAAGTACAAGATCTCAAAGGGGTAATACACTTTGCCTGAGTGTAGGTCTGGGTGTTGGATCAAGGTTAGGTCAACGGGATCAATTTCGGACGAAGGAGGAGGCGTTTGTCCATCCCGCTCCGTTCCGCTTCGGGGACTATAGTCGAAGCTGGCAAGCCAGAGGGTGATGTAATTCGAATGGGCGTAGAAATCCTGCAGGGTGTGAGTCGTCCTGCCAAATGCAGACCATGCCGAGAGCGTGTCATTTTTTTGCAGTGCAGTCACTGTGAGCGCGCGCTGTTCTTCGATGTAGGTATATGATTTATCGAAGGCGTTATTATCAAAGTGAAATTCGTCGTGACCAACCTGCCCGCTTAAACGATCTTGATTAACATTGGCGTGAATGATCGCAGACATGGCGCGCGGGCTAAACCGTTCACCAAGTGCATTGAGCATGATCTCGATGTGATATTGGGTGAGCATTCGCTCGATTATACCCAGTGGGCATGCTATAAGCGTTATAATGCCCGCATGAGTTTTTATACATCCAAAGGTGACGACGGTACGACGAATTTGTTGGGTGAAGGACGCGTGGCGAAATATACGGCGCGCATCGAAGCTGTGGGGACGTTGGACGAATCAACCGCCGCCCTGGGGCTGGCGCGAGCTCAATGTCTGGATCCACGCTCGGGCGTGATCCTGCTCGAAGCGCAACGCGATCTTTATAAGCTGATGGCTGAAGTGGCGGCGACGCCTGAAAATGCGGAACGTTTTCGGTTCATTGATGCTTCACGTGTGAAGTGGCTCGAAGAACAAACGGACTTTTTGAGCACAGTGGTTGAGATGCCGAGGGAATTTATTCTGCCTGGTGACTCGCTGGCGGGCGCGGCACTTTCACTGGCGCGGGCGATCATCCGCCGAGCCGAACGCCGCGTGGTGGAGATGTTCGATACGGACGAAGTTTCCAACCCCGATCTGCAGAGATATTTGAATCGGTTGTCGTCGTTGTGTTTTGTGTTGGAGTTGTTGGAGAATAAAGCCGCGGGGCATCAGACGAGTTTGGCGAAATCATAAATGCGTAGAGGCGAGGTCATCTCGCCCCGTTTCTGTAAAGCGCTCTCATCTCAAGAATTTTTATTTGGTTGGTTATTCGGGCGGGGCAACCCCGCCCCTACAAGGATTAAATATGACAGGTACATTTCTCAACATCGTAACCGTCATCATCGGTGGGATTATTGGTTTGGTCTTTGGCACGCGCATTCCTGACAAATTGAAAGCCACGGTCATCGCAGGGATGGGTCTCTTCACCGCCGCGATGGGTTTGCAGATGTTCATGAAGACCGAGAATCCGTTGATCGTTTTGGGTTCTTTATTGATCGGAACCCTGCTTGGCGAGTGGTGGCGGATCGAAGACGGTTTGCAAAATTTGGGGAAAATTTTGGAACAGCGCTTTTCCAAAGAAGGCGACGACGGTTCAAATAAATTCGTGCGCGGATTTTTGACTGCGTCGCTCTTGTTTTGCGTGGGACCAATGACAATCCTTGGTTCCATTCAAGATGGCTTAACCGGTGATTACAACCTCTTGGCGGTCAAATCGGTGTTGGATGGGTTTGCATCACTGGCATTCTCGTCCACGCTGGGTGTGGGTGTGATGTTTTCGACACTCGTGATCTTCGTTTTTCAGGGCGGGATCAGTTTATTCGCGGCCCAGTTGAACGCGATCGTCACGCCCGCGATGATGAACGAGTTGACGGCAACGGGCGGCGTGATTTTATTAGGGCTGGCAATGAGCAGCCTATTAGAGATCAAAAAGATCCGCGTGGGAAATATGCTGCCGGGATTGGCGGTCGCGCCGTTGATTGTATGGGTGTTGTCTCTTGTTTGAATCTTCTGATGAGTTTAATTATCATCTTGTTTTGACCAAACCAGGACTATAAGTAAGGTGCAGAAGCAGGTCAGCCCAAGTCCAAAGAACATTGATTCCAAAATAGCCAACTGTTGCAAGCTAATACCTATGGCGCTGTCTTTTGCGAACCAGATGTTTGTATCAGGCTGAATTCTTATAGGCATATCAACTAGATTTCGCACGATCAAATCCAGGGTTTTCGGTCATGCTGGCGACCTTGATTGTACGAACTTGATTTGATTTGTCTATTAGAGCAATTTCAGGGAGAGACAATAATAAGAATGCGGCAGATGCAATGGAAGCAAGAAAGAAAAGTATTGTTATAGTAGCAAGAATTCGCCAATAGTCAATATTGTTGTATTTCTTTGTAGAATGTTTAATAGCTGGTAATGATCTTGAAAGAGAACCAATCATTGTGATCGCTGCAGTTTCAATTGTAATTAACCATTTTGCCCAATCGCTTAGCAAATCAATAGCTGAAAGAATATTTGCGTCGTTAATCATTCGATTCTCCTTTCATGGATTGAGAAATTTTAGCACCTTACTATAACCTATCCAAACATCGCAATGACTACAATTCCGGCAAAGATCACGATCGCACCCAGCAAGCGAATCCCGCCCATTTTTTCCTTCAAGAACCACCAGCCAGCCAGCGCACCAAACACCACACTCACTTCTCTAATCGAACCGGCATAGCTGAGCGGCGCAATGGAATAGGAAAAGACCGCCATGAGATATGCCAACACGCCCAAAACTCCAGCCAACGGCACGCGGATGGGTTGGCTGGTCAGTGCATTCTTTATCCTTGCCCACTTGTATTCACGAAATATAAAGGGCGTGATGGGAATCGGCACGAACGCGAACATGGACATGACGTAAGGTAAAGCGAATCCGTTTTTGACCGCGGCGCCATCGATGGTGGTATAGATCGAAATGAGCAAAGCAATGAAGACTGCGACAGCTACGCCTTTGAAGTGCACCTGAGTGATATGCGCTTGAGAAAGTGTGTTGATACCGATGATCAATAATCCGCCGATGATCATTCCCAAACCAAGCATGCCGCCGCTGGTCAGTTTTTCATGCAGGAACAGAAAAGACCATAGCGTTAGAAATGCCGGCGCTGATCCACGTGCGACGGGATAGATGAGGGAGAAATCATTATCATGATAGGCATAAGAAAGTGTGACGAAGTATATTGCTTCAACACAGATGCTGATCAAGGCAAAGGTCCACATTTGGCGCGGCGGCAACCCGGTAAAGAACAACGCGATCAAGGCGAACACGCCGCCGATGGTAACCATCCACCAGGTGACGATATATTTATCTTCAGATTGTTTGATGAGCAGATTCCAGGAGGTGTGCAGCACGGCGCTGATGAGCAATAACACGATGGCTAGGATGGGCATGGTGGTACGAATGTACCACATAAGAATATGGGATTACGAATCTTTCCTGCTTGTGTTTTTGCAATCATATGCGTATACTAGCGACAATACCAAAAGGAGAGAGAGAGCTATGAAAACATTACGTCCCCTATTCTTTTTTTCAAGTCTTTTGTTGATCGTAGGTCTAGCTTGTAGCGCCCTGGGTGGTGGAGATACTCCACCAACACAACCGCAACAGCCTGTACAGGAACAACCTACCCAACCACCCGCGCCTGTCGTCACCGAAGCGCCGCCCACCGAAGCGCCAGTCACTGAAGCACCAGCTACCGAGGCGCCTGTTGTATCTCAAACACAACAGTTTTTCACCGAAGAGTTTGATTCACCGCTTTCAGGGGATTGGGACATCCTAACTGTAACTGGAGACAGCGGTGCCGACCCCGATAAGGTAACTGTTGACTCCAATGATGGAAAACTTGTCTGGGACTTTGAAAGTAAATACGTCTATTATTACCTGTTCTATAATGCGTTCACCTATGAGGACGTAAAGGTCGATGTGCGTGCCGATAACCGCGGCAAGAACAATAACTCCGTTAGTTTGATCTGTCGATATGATCCGGAGATTGGTTGGTACGAATTCAATATTGCCAATAGCGGTTTGTATCAGATCTTGTATGCTGAAGTGACCAGTGATGGCAGTATTTCATATAACATCGTTGCAGATGGTGGTTCAACTTCCATCCACCTGGGTAAGGATATTAATGAATATAGTATTACCTGCAAAGGTCAACAACTGACGTTGTTCATCAATGGCAAGGAAACCAGATCGGTTGCCGAGAAGAAATTCAATTTACGCGAAGGCCAGATCGGCATGTCAGTGTCATCGTTCGATGTGTTGCCCATTCTGATCGAGATGGATTACTTCAAGATCAGCGAGCCTTAAACCTGATCGCATATAATTAAATAAAAAACTTCCGAAGTCTTTGAGACTTCGGAAGTTTCGTTTAATACAACGGTATTCTTGCACCGGTGATCTTTCCGGCTTCGTCCGAAAAAAGATATTGCATGGCAGCGACTATCTCTGCTGGTGTTGTGCCGGTGCCTTTGTTTTCCACATCGATCGCGCGGACTTGAATGATGTTGGCCGTGACGCCGTTCTCTTTGAGCTCTGCCGCAAGAGTCAAAACAAAATTCTCTTGTGCGGATTTTGTAGCGAGGTAGATGCCTCTTTTGGCAGGCGGGTTGGATACTGTAGAGGGTGAGATTGTGATCACGCGTCCCCAGTTGTTCACCGCGAGTAATGGGGAGAAGGCTTGGAACAAGTTGAACGTTGTCCATACGTGTTGACCGAGCATGGAGTTCAAGTCTTCTTCGCTGGTTTCGGCGAGAGTCTTGCCGCCCACCCAGCCGCCGACGAGATGGATCAAAGCATGGACACTGCCGAATTTGGCAGAGACAGCCTCGGCTGAGTCATGAACCGCCTGCCCGTTGCGCAGGTCAACGATGGAGGTGAAGAGTCGCTCGTTGGGAAGATGTAAGTCGCGGGTTAAGACATCCAATTTATTTTGATCGTTATCAAGCAAGGCAAGTGCATAGCCCTGCGCGGCAAATATTTTCGCCGTTAAACTTCCAAGTGCGCCAGTTGCGCCCGTGATGACGACAACCTTATTCATTCAACGCACCAATCTGGGCTTCACTCATGCCCTCAATGATGGGGCGGTCATCCTGCTCGGGTAAATGTTCCTTGCCGTGAAAATCGATCATGTGACCAGACTTGGCGGCTTTGGTCTCAAGATAAAAACGATTGTGCTCGTTCGGCTCCATGATATGTGGCACACGCCCATTCACCTGGATGCCATACTGCGTGAGTTGTGAGATCTTCTTCGGGTTGTTGGTCATCAATTGGATCGACTCGATCTTGAGCGACATCAACATGTGCGCGGCAACCGCATAATCACGTTCATCATCGCGGAAACCCAACGCGAGATTCGCTTCCACCGTATCGAGTCCGTCATCCTGCAAACTATAGGCGCGGATCTTGTTGATCAATCCGATGCCGCGGCCCTCCTGGCGCAGATATAGCACCATGCCTTTTTCCATCTGACCGATCGCCTTCAATGCGGCTTCGAGCTGGTCGCGGCAATCACAGCGCAGCGAGCCCATCACATCGCCGGTCAGACACTCGGAATGTAAACGCACCGGCACGTTCTGCGCGCCGATCACATCGCCTTTGGTGATGGCAACGTGTTCCTTGCCATCACGATTGTTTTCAAACGCCACAATGTGGAAATCGCCGAAACGCGTGGGCAGTTCAGCCATCGCCACAATGCGGACACAAATCTTATCCTTGCCCAAGCCCGGGCAATCATGGTCACCTTCTGTTTCAAGCAACAGGTCAAATTTTTCATGCATCGTTGTTGTCATATTCATCTCTCCAGTTGATACTTCAATAAGACTCCGCCGTCATCCCATTTTTCCACGTGGACTAATTTCAACGGAAGCGCTGCACTTCTTTCCAAGCCGGAGCCTGCCACCATCGTCGGAGCGGATGCGCCCCCAAAGATCATCGGCGCGATATACGCCGTGACCTCATCCACCAGCCCGAGCCGCAACAGTTCAAAGTTGAGGGTTGCACCGCCTTCCACCATCAGACGGTTAATGCCAAGTTCCTTCAGTTTTGCGAGTGCATTCTGCAAATCGACCTTATCATGGTCATCGGTATATACATCCGCGCCCTGTGAACGGAGAAAAGCGAGTTGGCCTTTAGATGTCTGATGTGTTGTAAATATTACGATACGCGCCGGACCCTCTTGTAAGAATTTTGAATGAGATTTTATTTCTGCCTTTGTGACAACTCCCACTTTGATGGGATTCGGCGCAAGTCCGCGCGCGACTCTTTCGGCCCGCAATACTTCTGATTTGACGGTTAGCTTCGGATCTTCATCTAACAGCGTCCTGCCGCCTACCATCACCGCATCAGACCCGGCGCGTAATTGGTCCACACGTTTCTTGTCGCGTTGTGATGAGATCGCCGCACCTTTACGCAAGAAAGTGTCTATTTTGCCATCGACGGTCATGGCGACATTGATAAAAACAAATGGACGGTTCATCATGCTTTTAATTGTACGTCCGTTCTACCCGAAATGGATTGAATCTTTGCGCGAATTTTCTTTCAGACTTATACTATTTACAAACGTCTCTTTTTTACTGGTCTATTGGAGGTAATAATATGCAGCGAACATTCCGCCCCTTATTCATCCTTCTCGTCCTTTTGCTGGTCTCTGCTTTTAATCCTCTTCCTCAGGATACCTTGCCAAATGTTTCCTTGCTCAATCGGAAGAACGAGATTGTTTTACAGATCACTGATGGAGATGGTGTTCAACTCCTTGTCACGATTCCCCAACTGGCTTCAGAGGAAATCGATGTCAAATTTGTGTTCGAGAACGATCCGCAGACAATTGGTTCATGTATCATCCCGGCAGGGAAGGATAGCTGTACCACTGCCTCGATTCTGGCACTCGGCTGGCATTGGGGTGCCAATGGTGCTGCCCAGAATACACGTGTGATCAAGGCATTTCGTCCTGAAGGCACATTGCTCGGTCTGACGGGTCCCATTACAGTATTGCCGCGCCCGGTTGTGATGGTACATGGTTTCATATCCAACGCTGAAACGTGGACCGCTTACCTCGGGCCAAATGGTTTTCTCGCCCCACTGGGTATCACAGGTTTCGCTGTCGGTGATGGCCAAGTGCCAGGTGTTTTGAATACCGGTGATATGTTCAACCCGGTTGGTCGCACAAATACGATCGGGCAGAATGCTGAGATCCTTGGACAATACATCGCGAACGTAAAACAAAAGACTGGCGCAGAGATGGTTGATCTGGTTGTTCACAGTATGGGCGGCATGATCTCACGCTATTACATCGACCGCGTGATGCAAGACCGCGATGTCGCACAACTCATCATGCTCGGCTCGCCGATGGGTGGTTCAGATTGTTCCGTGCTCCCCGCCGCATTGGGCTTCTTTCTACCAGCCTCCATCGAGATCCGCGAAAGCTACATGACCGGTGTGTTCAATCAACAGATCACGCATCGCCACGGCATCGAATTCTTTGACCTTGGCGGCACCGCCATCAACGAAGCCTTCAAATCACCCTGTACGAGCATACCCAACGACACCGTTGTCTCTTTTGGAAGCATCACTGCGATCACACTTCAATCATCCCAGATCGAAACGATCCATAGCAATCTGACTTTTTCCGAGCAAGCCTTTCAGGATTTCGTCAAACCGCTGCTTCAAAGGACTACGGATACGTTCCTTTCCCAGCCGGACCCTGTCTCGCCACCCCAAACCGATTCGCTCCTCGACTTTACGCGTGTCTACACCGGTCACGTGGACTCAGGCGGCGCCACTGACATCACCATCAACGTCGATGCAGGTTTAAGCGTGGCATCCTTCGCGCTGTATGATGCGTCTCGTTCAGTGACAACCATCGTCCGCGGTGCGAGTGGCAACGTCATTGAATTGGATCCTGAAACAAACGGTTTCATCCAAATTGATGATCCCTCTGCCTTGTTCTATCTCGGCTATGGATTCCAGAATCCGCGACCAGGTCCATGGCAGATCACGGTACAAGCCACCGAGGCAACTCCATCAAGCGGCACCGACTTTGCCATTTCGGTTTATTTTGTAGGCGGCGCAAAACTGGAAGCCACATCCAGTACGCTGGTCCCGCAGCCCAAAGAGAAAGTGGAACTCAAAGCGAATTTAACTTTAAATGGTCAACCACTGGAAATCGAAGAAGCCAAAGCCACAATTAAAGATTCAGATGGAAATGTCGAAACCTTGAATTTCCCCGCGGGTCAAAATGTTGCCGCCACATGGACTCCACAAAACGCAGGCACCTACGCCGTAGATATCATCGTTACAGGCATTGCACCCGATGGCTCGACCGTTGAACGCACAGACTTTCTTGCCATCGAAGTCCAAACGAATCCCAGCAAGAGACAGATCACCTTCAACTTAGTGGCAGTAATCGCGGCTATTGCGCTTGCCTTAATCCTGATTCTGTCTGCCACCTTTAGAGTAGCTGGAAAATTGTTCCGTCTTAGGTGAAATTATGTAACGGTAAATAGTAGAGACAGGTATCCAAGTATGGGAACAAATTACAACTATTTTCCGTTTAATATGATGCTTAAGCTTGAAGTTCGCCAAAAACTAGTTACGAATTATGAGTATACAAATACTTACGTAATTTTGGGTAAGAAGAGGTGACAAAGGAAAGATATTCATTAACATTAAATTCCCCAGACAACATCCGATTTGGAATATTTATTTTAGAGATTGAATAAATTTATAGCGTTTTTTGAGTTGCCAATATCCAAGGTTTTGGATGACAATCAGAAACGCTGAAGTCGCTAAAATTCTAAGGAGATAAACATGTTCGCAGTAATCAAAAAAATATTTCTTGCCTGTATTCTTGCATTGATTGTTCTTACAACCGGTGCATGGCAGGGTAATAAAGTTGCTCTTGCGGCAAGTCAAAATGCAGATATTCCCGAAGCACCTTTATATCCCGGACTAACTTGGTCTAGCTTTGGTATATCATCTCGGGATATCACGATTAATCTCAATGGAGATACAATTTCCCTACCTGGGACAGCCTATAAAGCGGCCGAACAATTTGCATCAGGCATTATTTCTCAAGATGTACTGAATTACTATTCAAATGGACAGCTTGCGAAATCAGGCTGGAACTCCTATGATGCATTTGAGAGACCTGATGGAGCTCATTACATTTTTTATCACGAATCGGGTGTATATCTTTCTGTTGAGTTTCTTAAATGCCCACGTGACCCCTCCAGTGTTTGTGTGGCTGTTTGGAAGAGTGAACAAACGGATCTCACTATTACAATTACATCTCCTAAAACTTCCGATCCAAGTTACTCAACAGTAGACGGCACCTTTGGGAAAACGTCTCCTGCTAACGGTGCTACGAACTTGAATCCGGCAAGTATCGTTTTTTCCTGGGAGGCATACAGCCCAACTCCTGATAAATACAGTTATTGTGTGAAGGATGGCTCCGCCTGCGATGCTAATGATCCAAATTGGACAAGTACATATAATACAAATGTTACTTTAACCAATTTTGCCTTTGGCAAAACCTACTATTGGCAGGTAAAAGCTATAACTTGTGTAACCTGTGTTCCAAAAACATTCTTTTACGCCGATAGTGGCACTGTATGGACATTCACGACAAAGGTAAATCAGGTCACTATTGTAGGAAATGCAGGGATAGCTGGGGCAGTATTGAGTTATACAGACGGCACCCTGAAGACAGTCACGGCAGATGGCACTGGTGCTTACTCGATTACAGTACCGCTCAACTGGAGCGGCACCGTAACACCTTCCAAATCAGGTTATCTGTTCTCACCAAAAAGTGCTACTTTTAGCAATCTAACAGCTACTCAAACTATTCAGAACTTCACGGCGATAACAGCTTTTACAATTAGCGGCAATGTAAGTATATCGGGGGTCACATTGGGTTATATTGATGGCACGCCTCAAACAACAATATCAGATGGTAGCGGTAATTACTCACTCATGGTCCCATCTGGTTGGTCAGGTACGGTTACCCCATCAAAGACGGGTTACACTTTCTACCCAATCGGCAGAGATTATACTAATGTAATCACTAATCAAATAACACAAAATTACACAGCACTTGTTGACATTTCCGGAAATGTCGGAATAGCGGGTGCGACTTTGAATTATGTAGACGGCACGCCTAAGACCGTTATTGCAGATGGGAGCGGGAATTATTTAATTACCGTGCCATACAACTGGTCGGGAACAATTACCCCATCCAAAATAGGCTATACTTTCTCGCCCATCAGCAGGAACTACGCCAACATAACTACGAGTCAAACAACTCAGAACTATACAGCCTTTATAACAATCTCCGGCAATGCGGGGGTGGAAAATGCAACGTTGCGTTACACGGATGGGCAGATCAAAACGGTCAGTGCAGATGGGAGCGGGAATTATTCTATTACTGTGCCATACAATTGGAGCGGTATGGTGACACCGCGTAAGGCATGTTACACCTTCGACCCAACCGACCGAACATACAGTAGTGTTTTGACAGCTCAAACTGCCCAGGATTATACAGCCACATATAGCCCGGGTTCGTATACCCTGACCGGCAATACGAATATACCAGGCGTAACGTTGAGCTACGTGGATGGCACGCCTCAAACTGTGATTTCAGACAGCAGTGGAAACTACATTATCACGGTGCCATGTGATTGGAGCGGGACAATCACACCGTCAAAAACAGGCTACCTGTTTGCCCCAGCGGTAAGGAGCTACAGCACATTGCTGGATGACACAGCGGGGCAGAACTATAACCTGTATACGGTGACACCTGCGGATTACAATGGAGACGGGAAGACAGATGTGGCAGTGTTTCGCCCATCAAACAGCACCTGGTATATCAGCGGACAAGGTTCGACCACCTTTGGGCAACCAGGGGATATTCCGGTGCCCGCGGATTACAACGGAGATGGGAAGGATGATCTGGCAGTGTTTCGACCATCGAACAGCATGTGGTATGTATATGGAATGGGGTCGTTTGCCTACGGGACGGCGGGAGATGTGCCTGTGGTAGCGGATTACAACGGAGATGGGAAGGCGGACATCGCGGTGTTCCGCCCATCAAACAGCACTTGGTATGTGTATGGGATCGGGTCGTTTACGTATGGGTCGGAAGGGGATATCCCAGTGGTGGCGGACTACAACGGAGATGGGAAGGCGGATATTGCGGTCTTCCGCCCAACGAACAGTACATGGTATTTGTATGGGATAGGGCCACGGGTATACGGGACGGTAGGAGATGTGCCTGTGGTAGCGGATTACAACGGGGACGGGAAGGCGGATATTGCAGTATTTCGACCGACGAACAGCACGTGGTATGTGTATAGTGTAGGACCGAGTGTCTATGGGACAGTGGGGGACATTCCGGTGATCGGAGACTACAACGGAGATGGGAAGGCAGATATTGCAGTGTTCCGACCGACAAACAGCACTTGGTATAAGTATGGCGTGGGACCGAGTGTCTATGGAACAATAGGCGATATTCCTGTGTAGTGTTCTGAAGACAGAATTAAAACAATATCAAAAGTGTCCCTAAGATACTCAGGGACACTTTTGATATACACATTCATCTATGATTTGATTTTCGATTGAGACTTCTTGTCAAGTGCCATCGAACGCTTAGTTCAATGACGATGTAGACTTTATAGCATGATGCAAAGCCATCGAAAGATAGTTCTATATTTTTGTATTGAAACGGTTATGTTAAGTGTGAAGGATTAGTTCAAATACTACCGAATTACTTGCTGACTGATCTTATCGAAAATAAAATCGATCAAATAGTGATTCACTTCCTCCGCTGCATCAAGGTGTACCCAGTGTGTAGCTTCGGGGAAGAGGATTAGATTGCCTTCGTCTACAAAATCCATGCTGGGACGCGCCATGCGGTGACTCAGCGCGAAATCCTTCATGCCCCACATCATCAGCGTAGGGACTTTGACGCGCGGGTCTTTAGGCATGGGTGGTTGATATCGCAGGATGGCGCGATACCAGTTGAGCATGGATGTTATTGCGCCAGGTTGTGACCAGGCTTCTTTATATTTCACAATATCTTCATCCGTGAACGAATTCAGCTTGCTGGTGTCACGCAAGGCGCTGACAGCGCCGCGCCAATCATTCTGCTTCAAACCCGCTTCCGGGAGCCAGGGCAATTGAAAGAAAAATACATACCACGAGCGGCGGAATTGCTCAAAGTCGCGTTGTAGAAATCTTTTCATCACTGCGGGATGCGGCACATTTATAATGCTGAGACGATGCAAGCGTTCGGGATATTTAATGGCTAACGTCCATGCCACGACTGCACCCCAATCATGCCCCACCAGATTAACTTTTTCATAGCCCAGCGCATCAATTAAACCGATGATGTCATCCACCAACGTGAAGACGCCATACGACCTTACGCCTTTCGGTTTATCGCTCAAGTTGTAGCCGCGCTGGTCAGGGACAATGACTCGACAGCCCGCCTCCACCAACGCGGGGATCTGTTTCCGCCACCCATAAAAAAATTCAGGAAAGCCATGCAGGAGCACGACGGGGACGCCGCTTTTTGGTCCCGCCTGCACGACATGGATTTTGATGCCATTTGTTTCAATAGTGCTGTGTTCAAGTTCCATAAAAGATATTGCCTCCAGGTCAAACGAGGCGGGATTTTACCAGAGAATTATTGAAGGTAGAAAATTCTCAGAATTTGTTTAGTTAGGCACTTTTAATTGATGGATTTTTTTGCGATCCTTTTCACTCATAAGTTTACACTCCAACATAAATAAACCCAGCCCACCAAAATAGGTGTGCAAATATAGGCTTTTCAGGATTTCCCTTTTTGGAACGTACGTATCCTAAGAATGATTCAACAACTTCGTTTGAAAAACGTCCAAATAATTCTTTTGCGGTTTGTCCGTTTAGAAAATCTTCAAGTTCTCGCTTTGACATTTAACGAAGTAATAATTGTGCGCGTCGGAGTGCATCTTGTGGAGCCATTTTATCGTCCCGCCAGAACTGATAAAACCACGCCATAAGTATTGCTGTGCTAAGATCGTTGACAGGCCAAAGTGAACCTATCACACCTGGTACACCGGCGATGATAAACCCAGTTGGTAGAGAAACAACTTCATCTAGTAATTGTATATCTGTAGAAATGCCTGTCTCGCATGCAGAGAGAACAACCAATCGCGTACGTTCAAAACGGGTGCTAGAGATTTCTCCTAATGTAAGAAATTCTTCGTTAGCTAACAGTAACCCCGAATTCATTGGTCCGTAATAATCTGCATGACCATGTGTAGAGAAGTGGATGATGTCAAAGTCCTTAATAACTAGGCGGACATGCTGGATAGTAGCCTGATCGCCTAGAAGATGAAGAGTGGTTTTGCCTGCAAAGTGACTGAGCACAGATTTAGTTTCTTCATAAGTGTAGACTAGTGAGCCATCTGGGTTATCTACAACAAGCAAAGTGTCCAGGTCGCGCGAGGTGTCCTTTAATCTAGCTTCCATATGCGCACGAGCACTAGGTGTGAAAGTGATGGTCATATCGTCGATGGCATAATGATAATCATTTCCATTCTTTTCCCAGGCTCCATGAAGAGGTAGTATGCCAAGTACACCTGTTGGAATTAGGACCGCCCTTTTGTAATTGCATTTCAATAGAAATTTCACCATATCCCCCATAAATGCATTCCATAGCCATCCTGTTATTTGTTCGAGATGTTCCATCCATTCATCATATGAATGTCTAAAATAAGATTGCCAATATGCGCTACTTACCTTTTTGTATAAAGATTCTTCAGTAATTCCGTCAAAAAGCAAAGAATTCACACCATCGTTACTTATAACTAAGCCCATTCCTCCCACGACAGTCGTTAACAAATAGACAAGTGGAGCTTCTTTTGCTTGTGATTTTATTTCTTTGAATGGAAGTGTACCTAGGAAATACCGGAACTCGGGAAATTTTTCGCCAACTCGTGTCCGTATTTCTTGAATAACATCTTGGAGTTTTTTATACGCGGACTCTAGTTTGTCATACCAAGCCTGAGAGTATTGATCTACAGGCATATTCGAAGTAAGGCTATTTATGTTTTCTGTAACCTGAATGTATTCACCATACAGTTCTTCAAATCCCATTTCTGGTAAACGAACTAGGTCCTCTCGATTACGCTCAAGGAACTCACGCAAAAGACGTGTTCTGCCAGATTCTACTATTTCAACGGCTTTTTCTAGCTCACCTAGTTGCGCATGCGCAAATGCTGAGTATGAGTATAGACTTCTAGTTTCAAATAACTCGGCGCGTTTCCCAGTGGAGGAAAGTGTGGAACTATATATGATTTGGTCAGCCTGAATTGCAATGTCAAAAGCATCTGATGCAATATTCCAACGTCTATTTTCAATACAATAACGACCTAGGGATTGTGCTAAATCGCGACATTTACCTGGATTAGTATATGGGGTAATAACCTCCAGAGCGAGCTTAGAATGTATGATCGCGTCGTCAATATTTTTACTCTTATCACCTACTATTCGATTTGAAAGGTTAGATGCTAGATTGTGATGGGTTTCAGCCCATTCAACGGGGTAATCTTCGCGGGTATAAACTTGTAAGGCTTGTTGAAAGTAAAAATTTGACTGTTCAAGATTTTCGGGCCGATTACCAAGAATCCTAGCTGAATATGCATTACCCAAATTATTTTGGCTCTTCGCCCAATTAAGAGGATAGGTATTACGAGTAAATATTTGTAACGAAAGCTGGAGATGAAAAATACTTTGCTCAAGGTTAGTCGCCTTTTCCCCATAAATACGCAAGTTAAATAAAATCGCTAGGCTGTTTTGTGTGTTTGCCCAGTCATATGGAAATGAGTTTTGAGTATAAACTTTCAAACCTTCCTGTAAGTGCTAGATTGCCTCCTCAATGTTAGTACCCCTTTCACCACTGATCCTCCGACCGTATGCCAGTCCTAGTTCATGTTGAATATTTGCCCACTGGATTGAAAAATTTTGGTATGTGATAATTTCTAATGCTTGTTGGCAGTGATATATTGCTCGCTCAAAATTGTCAGTTCGATCACCATAAATGCGATGAAGATATGCCGTACCAAGTGAGGCATTAATCCTGCCCCAGGTCTCAGGAAAATTGTTTTTTGTAGCGACTTCTAAGGCTAATTGGCAACAGTGTAGCGCTTGTTCAATATTATCAGCTGGATTACCACGAATTCGATCACAATAGACGTTTGCAAGATTGTTCTGTGTTCTTGCCCACATCTCCGAATAGGTTTGAGGGGTACAAACATCCAACGCCTGTTGGTAATGAAAAATAGCTTGCTCAATGTTTTCCGCTCGCTCACCTCGAAGGCGGCTGTGAAAAGCGTTGGCTAGGTTGATTTGAGCCATTGCATACATTTCCGGAAAGCCTTGAAGAGTGAAAACTTCCAAGGCTTGTCGGCAATGCAAGATAGCCTGCTCAATGTTTTCGGCTCGATCACCTTGACTCCGTTTAATATATGCATCGCCTAAATTCTTATGCGATTGAGCCCATCCTTCTGGATAATATTCCCGTGTGCGGATTTCTAAAGCTTGCTGGTGATGAGATATAGCTTGCTCAATATTCTCAGCTCGCTCACCGCGAATACGTTTTTCATAAGTTGCTCCAAGATTATTTTGAGTTGTTGCCCAGTCTTTAGGGAGTGCATCACGAGTCCGGACTTCTAAAGCCATGTGAAAGTGCTTGATCGCTTGCTCAATGTTATCAGCCCTGTCGCCACGAATGCGATCAGAATATGCAACACCAAGATTATTGTGAGTCCTTGCCCAATCCTGGGGCAATTCCTGCTTTGTGCGAATTTCTAGTGCTTTTTGGAAATATTCGATGGCTTTTTCAAGATTTTCAGCCTGCTCACCAATAATACGAAACTTGTATGCGCCACCGAGGTTATCTTGGATGGCAGCCCAGTCTTTTGGAAATCTATCGCGAGTGAAAATTTTCAACGCTTGAGAATGACATCGAATAGCTTGTTCAAGGTTTTCAGGGCGATCACCGCGAATTCTTTGAGAGTAAGATGAACCGAGGTTAATTTGAATTCCAGCCCATAACTCTGGAGAGGATTCGCGCGTACAAACTTCAAGTGCTTGCTCAAGATGAAAAATAGATTGTTCTAGATTGTCAGCTCTTTCACCAAGCAAATTTTGTCCCAAGTTTGTCCCTAAAATGAAATGAAGGTATGCCCATCTTCTTGGCTGATCTTCCTTTCCTACCAGCCTAAGAGCTTGACGACATAAACTTATCTTTTGAGGAATATCCTGAAGTTGAACTAATTTCTGTAAAATACTATCTAATTCTGACGTAGACATAAAAACCTAACTACAGTGTACTTGAAAACAATGCTAATACCCACTTCTAAAATACGCCGCGATCAGATCGGAAATATCTGCGGTGGTGTTCTGCCGCGCGACAGCGAAGAAATCATAGGCAGTGGCGTGGCCGCGTCCATAACGGGAAGTGTAATCTTTTAGAAAAGCGAAGAACGCCTCATCACCCATGCGATAGTTCAGGGCTTCGAGAAAGTTGGCACCGTTGAGATACGCCGCGTTGACATACATCCTGAATGAAGCAGGTTCATAGACCGTCGTATCCACATAGCCTGCCGGACCAAAATAATTCACACGGAAATTCCACCACCAATCATACGAGTTGGGATAGATGTATTTATAAAAGACAGCTTCACTATAGACCGACAGTGCTTCATCGAGCCACGGCTCCATGGCCTGGTCACTGCCCACCAAGCCGAACCACCATTGATGCGCGATCTCATGCACGCCGATCGTCACCAGGTTACCGCGCGCCGAACCGTTATATTCGTTGTAGAACTTGGTCGCCAAAAATACAAGACCATCATATTCCTGCCCATCGTTCAAGTCCGCCTGCACAATGCTGAGACTGCCATACGGAAACGGTGCAAACTGCGTTTCCCATAAACCCACGGCACGGAAAGCCGCGTTCAGGATCGCAGCTCCCTGTTCTTCGTAACCCGGATAATAATACGAACGGATCACCGTCGTCCCCACGGTTGCATCAACAACCTTGAACTGGTCGCTGGCTGACAGCGCAAACGAGCGCGCACCGAAGAGCCGATAACGAGTCCATTCGCCGTTGGGTTCGGGGACTCCGCTGGCGGCAAAGACGATGCCCGCATCCGTGGTCTTGACGTTCACATCGAAATCAGCCGCGTCATAGACAAGATGTTCCCCCAAATAAGATTCGTCATGCAAGACCCAGCCGTTGATATACGGCACAACAAACGGATACCACTCCACCAGGTTGACCTGATCCACATCATAGCCATAGGGATGTTCTTTGATCTTTGCAGGAATGGCAATACGGAAGCGCATTGCCAGCGTGAGTTGTGAATTGGGCGCGAGCGGTTGCGGCAAATAGACGGTAAAACGATGTCCGCTCATATCGTAATTGAGCGCGCTGCCGTTGAGTAAGATATTTTCGAGTGTGAAACCGCCGCGATGATTCGGCTCAACCGCCATTACGATTTCATTCAGCGCTACACCAGTTTGATTTGTGTACGCAACTGTTTCATCCACGGCAAATTGACGACCGTAATAATCAAGCAGAGCATAGAGCGAGTATTGAGTCCGTGCGGATTGCGAAGGCGGGATCGGCGGTGGGAGGTTGGTCGCTGTGAATGCGAGCGTGGGAGGTGGTGTGTCTGTAACTGGAATAGCAGTAAAGGTTGGAACTGTTGGTGTGGCGGTGGGTGGATCGAATAATGGCAGCGTGGCAGCGACCGGTTGAAAAGGCGTGGGAGTGGCAGAAGCGTTCGGGTTTGCCGTGATCAGCTCCACGGGCGGAAGAGCCGGCGCCGCAGGCGCGATCCCGCATGCAGAAAGTATCCAAACAAAAAGGATGCAAAGAATGCGAAGGTTTTTCATGAAAGCGTGTTCCTGAAGTGCTTACCCATCAACTCAGAATATCCAGCGCAAATATTCTAACCGATTGCGCTGGTCTCATCGTTAACGAAAAAGCCTCCCGTGATGTTCCGCGGGAGGCTGGGCATTTGTTGAAGTTCAACCTTCGATCAGTTTTTTCATGGTGTTCAGCGTGGCATCTAAACCAGCTACCATTTGTTTCTTCATCATATCTTCCATGCCGGGCATGTTGGGCATACCGGGAGGCGTAAGCACCGCGTCCATTTGCAGGCTAAGTTTGGTGCCGCCGCCAGCCGATTCAAAAAGATAAGTATTGGTGACATCGGAAGCAGGCGGCGCGGCAAAAGTCTTCACACCGAATTTTTTGTTGGGCTCAAATGCAACGACTTCGTTGGTCGTCACGTTTTTATGCCCCATGGAAGTGGTTTCGATCTTGTATTTCGTCCCCAGTTGCACGGGTCCGCTGACTTCGATACCGGTAATGTAGGTGCTTAATTTTTTCTGATTATCAAGGTCGGTGATGAACGCAAAAACTTTCTCAACGGGTTGATTGATACTGACACTGGTTTCGATGGTAGCCATGAAATTCTCCTTTAACTATCAATAAATTTAGATCATCGTGGGTTCTTCGTACACGCCGAACACTTCCTTCATCACTTGAATGATCTCGCCGAGCGTGGCATACGCATGGACAGCTTCCATGATGTGCAGCATGGTGTTCTCGGTGCCTTCCATTGCGATGCGCAGGCGATCAAGTGCCTGACCGACGCGTCCATTATCGCGCGTCTTGCGGACTCGAGCCAGGCGCTTCACTTGTCTTTCATAACCAGCTGGATCCATCTCGAGGATCGGGATCGTGAGCGGTTTCTTTTCCGCATACGCATTCACACCAACAATTTTTCTGATACCCTGATCGATCTCACGTTGATAACGATATGCTGCATCTGAAATTTCGCTTTGGAAGAAACCTTTATCGATTGCAGGGATGACTCCGCCCAACTCTTCCACTCTGCGGAAGTAATCATACGTCTGCTGTTCCATGCGATCAGTCATGGCTTCAACGAAGAAACTGCCGCCCAGCGGATCAACGGTATTCGTCACACCTGATTCTTCGGCGATGATCTGTTGGGTGCGGAGTGCGATGGTCACTGCATGTTCAGAGGGCAGTGCCAAGGCTTCATCGAGTGAATTCGTGTGTAGCGATTGCGTGCCGCCGAGCACGGCGGCGAGAGCCTGGAGCGCCACGCGCACAACATTGTTCTCAGGTTGTTGTGCAGTTAATGAAACGCCAGCAGTTTGGGTATGGAAGCGCAACAACCACGAGCGCGGATTCTTCGCCTTGAACGTTTCGCGCATCTCACGCGCCCAAATGCGACGTGCCGCGCGATACTTGGCGATCTCTTCAAAGAAGTCGTTGTGCGCATTGAAGAAGAACGATAGCCGCGGTGCGAAGTCATCCACATCCATGCCGCGTGCGATGCCCCAGCGGACGTATTCAAGTCCATCACCGAGAGTGAAGGCGAGTTCCTGTGCGGCAGTTGAACCCGCTTCCCGGATGTGATAGCCGCTGATCGAGATCGTGTTCCACTGCGGCACTTTCTGCGCGCCATATTCCATCGTGTCCACCACCAGGCGCATGGATGGTTCGGGCGGGAAGATATATTCCTTCTGCGCGATGAATTCCTTGAGAATATCGTTTTGAATGGTGCCGCGCAATTGATCGAGGCGAACACCGCGATTCTCCGCCGCGGCGAGATACATCGCCCACGTGATCGCAGCGGGCGAGTTGATGGTCATGCTCGTGGACACCTTGTCGAGCGGAATATCCTCAAGCAAAATTTCCATATCCTTGAGTGATGAGACCGCTACGCCGCATTTTCCAAATTCGCCCAACGCTTCGGGTTGATCGGTGTCGTAGCCCATCAGCGTCGCCAGATCGAACGCGATGGAAAGACCGGTTTGTCCCTGTTCCAATAAATATTTGAAGCGTTGATTTGTCTCTTCGGCAGTGCCGAAACCAGCGAACATGCGCATCGTCCAAAGTTTGGAACGATGCAGCGTCGGGTGGACTCCGCGCGTGTAGGGGTATTCACCTGGCAGTCCAAGTGAAGATGCGTACTCATTATCCGCCACATCGAGCGGCGTATAGAGGCGGTTGATGGGTTCGGAGGAGGTCGTAATGAATTCGTCCGCGCGTTCAGGGAGAGAGGCAAGCGCCTTGCTCAGGCTGGTCTCTTCCCACTGATCCAGTGATCTTTTCAATTCATCCAGTTGTTTTTTATCGTACATGGCGGCTCCTTTGGTGAAGTAGGGAAATTATAACCTGCCCCACCCAGCCTCCCCCAAATGCGACTGGGGTTCGTCGCATTTGGGGGAGGTACCCGCAGGGCGGAGGGGGTCTGGTATACTCGCCATCATGCCAAGATTTGAAATTGACGTTGACCCTTGTGACCACCTCACCGCAGACGCCATCGGGAAACCCGGTCAGCGTGTGTTTTATCTTCAGGCGTTCCAGGATCAACGCACGATCACTGTCATTATTGAAAAAGCACAATTGAACTCGATGGCGATCGGCATCGAACAATTCCTTTCACAACTCGATGAGCAAAACCCGGATCTTTCTGAAGCTTCAGGAGATTATGTGGAAGAAGTGATGCGCATCAACCCGCCGGTCGACCCGCTCTTCCGTGTCGGCGAGATCGGGCTCGGCTACGACAAGGACCGCGACATGGTCGTGTTGTTCGTCAAGGAACTGTTGACCGAAGAAGACGACCCTGAAACCGCAGCAGTCGTCCGCTTTTGGGCGACGCGCACGCAAGTCCGCATGATGGCGCGTTGGGGCGTGGAAGTGTCCTCACGTGGACGGACCCTCTGTCCGCAGTGCGGGCAACCCGAAGAACCCGGCGGTCATTTCTGCCCCAAGAAGAACGGGCGTTTGCATTAGCGTTCAACGTTACACGTCAAACGTCGAGTTGACCTTTGACGTGCGGCTTTTGACTCACCGATGGACAATCTCCAACCTGCACAACTACAACAAGCCTTACAACACGGCAACCTTGAACTCAAAGGTCAATTCATGCTGGGTTCGAACTACACGTTTCTGGTGGATGTCACTTACGAAGACCAAACCTATCCTGCCGTCTACAAACCCAAACGCGGCGAACAACCCTTGTGGGATTTTCCCGAAAGCTCACTGGCACACCGCGAGGTTGCCGCGTATCTCATCAGCGAAGCACTGGGCTTTCACATTGTCCCATTCACAACCCTGCGTGAAGAGGGTCCCTACGGCGCGGGCTCGCTTCAACAATTTATTGATTACGATCCCGATTACCACTACTTCAATTTCACCAACGAAGATAAAGACCTGCTCCGCCCCGTTGTGCTCTTCGACCTGCTCATCAACAACGCCGATCGCAAAGGCGGACACGTCTTCTTCGAGAACGACACACACAAACTCTTTGCCATCGATCACGGCATCTGCTTTCACGAAGACGATAAACTCCGCACTGTGCTTTGGGATTTTGGCGGGCAAAAGATTCCCGACGACTTACTCGCCCGCCTCGCTCTAAGCCCAAATCTGCTCGCTGACCTTGAACCGCATCTCAGCCCGAACGAGATCACCGCACTCCAAGCCCGCGCCGACTCAATCATCAAAAAGGGACTCTTCCCCCGTCAACCCCGTGATCGGCGTGCCATGCCGTGGCCACCGCTATAATTTTATTATGTAGGGGCGAGGTCATCTCGCCCTGGGCGGGGAGACCCCGCCCCTACGGAGAAATAAAATGTCTCATTACAAATTAGCCTTCATCGGATTCGGAAATGTTGCCCGTGCCCTCGCGCGCCTGCTCGAACGCAAAAGCGACTTGCTGAGATCCAAATATGACATCACCTATTCCGTCACCGGCATCGCCACGGGAAGCCACGGATTTGCGGTGGACCCGAATGGGCTCGATGTGAACAAAGCCCTCGAACTTGTCGAAAGCAAGCAATCTATCTCTTCACTTTCCAATTCCCCATTCCCGATTACCGATTCCCTTTCGGTTATCAAACATTCAAACGCTAACGTCATGTTCGAGAATTCCCCCGTCAACACCCAAACCGGACAACCCGCCCTCGATCACATCCGCGCTGCGTTGAATTTAGGGATGCATGCCATCACCGCCAATAAGGGACCAGTCGTCCACGGCTATCGTGAACTCACTGCATTGGCTGAATCAAAAGACAAAAAGTTCCGGTTTGAATCCGCTGTATTGGGCGGCGCGCCAGTTTTCTCGGTATTTCGCGAAGCGTTCCCACTGGCAGAACTTGCCTCCATCAAAGGCATCTTCAATGCTACAACCAACATCATCCTCTCGCGCATGGAGAACAGCGAGACCTACGAAGATGCCATGAAATACTGCCAATCCATTGGCGTGGCTGAGACCGATCCCACCAACGATGTGGATGGCTGGGATGCGGCGATCAAGGTTGCGGCGTTGGTCACTGTGTTGATGGATACACCGATGACCCCGCAACAGGTGAAACCTACCGGCATTCGTGGCATCACTTCTGAAATGATCGCCAAAGCCAAAGCTGATGGCAAGCGCTATAAATTGGTTTGTTCTGCTGAAAAAATTGGGGCTACAGTACAGGCAAGCGTTGCGCCGCAACTCGTGGATTCGGCATCGCCTTTGTATGGCATGATGAATTCCAGCACCGGACTCACGCTTCGAACAGATGTAATTCTCGATTACTCGATTACGCTCTCTGAAAAACCCGGTATGCAAGGCGGACCGGTCGAAACGGCGTATGGTTTGTTTGCGGATTTTGTGAATTTAGCAACACAATGAGCGTGATATTCTCTCGCTCAATCTATCCCCCGCGCCGGAGCCAGTTCACGATCTCTTCACAGGTTTCTTCAGGGGTTTTGCCATCCGTGTACACAATGAGCTTGGCGAGATCATAATTTGAATGATGCCGCACAAAATGTTCGTTCACCTCGCGCTGACTTTCCGAGTCATATTCGTTGCGGGCATTGAGGATCTGCAGCGATTCGTTTGGGTCGGGTGAGGGCATTAACAAGATAACATGGGCATACGGCGCCAAAAGTTCACGAACCTGTTCGAACAAGCCATCATCTTCATAGACGGAATTTCCTCCACCAAGATCGAATACACAATCTCTGAAGTCTTCCAATAATCTTTTAACGGCATAGGCTTCAAAGGGTTTCCAATAATGATAAAGCCCCCAAAAACCATCCTGGTTATGCTTGTGCCGGGCGACATCCAGATCATAACCAATTTCATCGTAGTACTTCCAACGCACTTCATCGATGGAGCGGCGCGGCAAGCCCAGCTTCTTCGAGAGCAACGCGGCAATAGTGGATTTTCCGCTGCCGATGGGACCAATGAGCACGACCTCGAATTTTGCCAGCAGGAATAGGCTTCTGGGGTTACGTTTGGGTAATCCAATCATCTATTTATCATCATAATAAGTATTGGTTGGTTTCCAAGCGATTGAATCATGAATGCAACATTGCGATAAATGGCTGACAAAGGAATTGGTCTGGATTTGGGGAATGAGTTCTGCTAATGATTAGTCGGTTTGATGTATGGAAAAATTACTGGCTTCGTATTGGACTGGTGTAATTTAGACTATTAAACCCTTTAAGGTGTCATTCGTGCCAGTGACATTTGTCATCAGTTCAAAGCTTCTACTGAGGTTGCATGGAGTAAAATCTGAGAGACTGAGTGTAGCACGGTTCCACCCAAAATTTGCGGAGGATTTTCAATGCCAATCACCAAACAACGCACATTGGATTATGTAAATATCGAATGGGGCACGTATATCGAACGCTTTACCCACCTGCCCAAGGACGAACAGGCAAAACGCGTCAAAGCGCTGGGCTTTGAGCGATTCCGGGATATGCTGGCGCACATTCTGGCATGGTGGGATGAAGGCATGGGCATCATCCTTGCCATTGCACAGGAACGCGAGTATGAGCGCCGGAAATATGACTTTGACGTGTTCAACGCCGAGGCGGTCACGAAGTATAAAACTGTCGATGAAGCTGTGTTCCTGGACCAGTTTGAGAAAACGCGTCAGAAAATGGAAGCAGACCTAAGGTCGATGAATGAGGCGGTGTTCGAGAATCGCCGCGTCAAGACCTGGCTGCATGGCATCATCTTCCATCATGCGCGCGAACATCTCGTCGCTTTGAGCCGCTTTATGGTGTTGGATATGCTGGAGAACGATTGGGCGACATATATCGCGGACTTCAACCGGCTGGAGACTGACAAGCAAAAGGAATTTTTGTCAAAGCAGGGCTTTGAGACTTTTCACAATATGCTGGCACATGTGATCGGTTGGTGGGAGGAGGGCGCGCGTATCATTGCAGGGATCCTCGATACGCCGGGCTTCACATGGACCGACCTCGAAACGGACAAGTTCAACGTGGAGTTGACGCAAAAGTTTTCAACCTGGTCTGATGCGGACCTGTTCGCGCATTATGAAACGGTGCGGCTGGCGTTGATCGATCTGGTGGCTGAGTTGCCGGATGATGCGTTTCTCAACAAGGATATTGAAGGCTGGCTCAAGGATGATGTAGTTGCACATTACGACGATCATCCAATTCCCGGATGATTTCAGTACAAGTTTTGAATTGATCGTTTCGATATGACTAATCAAGAAGCCAACCCAGTCCAAAGGGTTGGCTTCTTGCGTATAAATCAGTGACATCGTGCCCGAAGGGTAAATCCGCGGCTAAAGGATTGAAAAAATAAATTCGGGGTGAACCCCGTTTGATTACGGCATTACAAAAATTTGTGTGGCATCGGCAGGGCTATATTTGATATTGATCTTATCGCCTTTGCGCGGCACGGCAATGCGCGAGACCATGGTGCGGGCGGTGGTTTCAAATGCGGCGCCTGCGGCGGGGATCACCATCAACTTCATTTCCACAACGGGATTCATGTTGATCGTTGTGCCGGTATCCATCACGGAAAGTACGTCCGCACTGGCATCCATGCCGTATTGGGCGACCCAGTTCATCTGGTTCACGCCATCCATCGCTGCCTGACCCTGATCCATGGCAGAATTCATCTTATCCACAAAGCCCTGTCCCATGAACGCCTTGGTGATGCCGCCCATCAAGCCCTTGTTGACAACGTTGCGGGCATTCTCGAGCGCCGTCTGTGGGTCGTCCTGATTCTTATTGAAATTGAACATTTTATATTTCTCCTTTGGTTTGAATGTGGCAGTCCATAACGAACTGCTTGAATGGTCACAGTATATACATCGGCGCGTTGACAATGTTGTCATTAATTGACTCTTGCTGTTGACTCTTTAATTGACACGATCACATCTGAACGAAGCACTTTCTGGTTACATTGCTTTACCATTCAAGAAACAGATGAAGTAAAATTCGGTTTATGGCAGGGACCACAGGCACCCTCACTCCCGAACAATTCAATAACTTTGGCGAGTTATTGCGTTTTCTGCGGGAACGTGCCGAACTCTCCCAGCGTGAACTGGCTCTGCAGGTGGGCTATCACTACAGTTATATGAGCCGCATCGAAAAGAATGAACGTCTGCCCGATTCCGCCACATTGATGGCACGCTTCGTCCCTGCTTTGGGTTTGGATAACCAGCCACAATGGACGGAACGCCTGCTCAAACTTGCCGCCAGCGAAGAGAAGACCATGGCACCGCGCCGTGGACAAGTGCACGCTTCGCACCCGCCGGTAGTTGTCTCCACCCTCCCAACCTTTGACCTGCCCCTCAACCCACTCCCCTTAAGCCTCACCCCATTACTGGGCCGTGAAGATGAAGTGGAGTCTCTCACCAAACTCATCTCGCGCGTTGACGTGCGTCTCGTCACTTTGGTGGGCGCGCCTGGTGTTGGTAAGACACGCCTCGCCATGCACACCGCCAACGAGATCGTCGGCATGTTCGCGCACGGCTCAGCATTCGTGGACCTTTCCCCCATCACCGAACCGAAGGATGTGCTGAACGCTCTGGCTGACGCGTTGGGCGTGCAGGGCTCATCCGATGTGCCGTTGATGGCCCAACTCATCAATGCGCTCAAACAAAAGAACATTCTGCTGGTGATCGATAATTTTGAACACGTCATCGATGCCTCGCCGCAATTGGTGCAATTGTTGGGGAATGCGCCACAGGTCAAGGCATTGATCACCAGCCGCGAAGCTTTGCGTGTTTCCGGTGAATACGAATTCGCCGTGGACCCCTTGCCTGTGCCGCAATCAGATGCTGGTCAATCTGAATCGTTGCTCGATTATGCTGCCATTCAATTGTTTGCCCAGCGCGCACAGGCAGTGGACCCGAACTTTAGGCTGACCCCCGATAACCTCAAATCCATTCTGGAGATCTGCCGCAGACTCGACGGTTTGCCACTTGCCATTGAACTTGCTGCGGCGCGCAGTAAGTTCATCTCGCCACAGGCGATGCTTACCCAATTCGATCGGCGCCTCGATTGGGTCGTACACGGCACGCGTGATACCATTTCCTCGCGGCAAACGTTGCGCGGCGCAGTGGAGTGGAGTTACAACACCCTTTCTGAAACCGAACGTGTGCTCATGCGCCGGTTGTCTGTGTTCTCAGGGGGCTGGAATGCCGGTGACGCTGAAGCAGTTTGCGGGGACGCTGACGCGGAGGCGCAGCCCAATCCGTTATTGCGGCGTTGGGAAGTCCTCGATGCGCTCATCCAGTTGACCGATAAGTCACTCGTCATTGCTGAAAAACAGGATTATGAAACGCGCTTCCATTTTCTGGAAACCATCCATGACTTTGTGCGTGAAAAATTGGAAGCAGCGGGCGAAGGCGTGGAACTGCGTAACCGGCATCTGGCGTATTTTGCAAATTATGCCGAAGCCATTGAAAATAATATTGATGGCACCGAGCAGTTGAAGTGGACGCTGCTGGCCGATCAGGAACACAACAACCTGCGTGCCGCATTAGACTGGGGTCTGCGCGAGGGTGCGGTGTTTCAGGATGCGCTGCGGACTGCGGCAGCGATCAGTGTGTTTTGGGTGGCATGCAGTCATTTCCGGGAGGGGTTCGAGCGCTTGAGTATTTATTTGAAACGCGCGTCCGAACCAGAACATCAGAGTGCGAGGGTCAAACTGCTCTATCGCAGCGGGGCAATGGCAGGTTATATGTTCGATCACAGCACCGGGCAAACGTTATGCACACAAGGCGTGGAACTGGCGCGGGCGCTGGGTCTCAAACGGGACCTTGCCAATGCGTTGTTCTATCTCAGTGAGATCACGCACAACCTGGGGCAAACCCAGGCCGCGCGGACGCTGCTGGAGGAATGTATCGCGTTGTGCTGGCAGGAGAACTACACTTCACAGTTGACCGTTTCATTGACCAACCTAGGCGTGTTCCTCAATAAAGCCGGCGATTTCGAGGCTGCACAGTCCACGATCGAGGAGGGGTTGGCAATTGCCAACCGCACTCACGATATTTGGGGCATGGGTCATGCTTTGTTGAGTCTGGGTTCCATCAATCGTTATAAACGCAATTATGATGCCGCGACCAATTATTTTGTGCGCAGCCTGGAAGTGACCTTGAGGATCGGTGACCGGCATGCCGAGGGCGTGACATATTCGAACCTGGCGCTGCTGTATTTTGTGAAGGGCGATTATGTCAAAGCGGGTGATTGCGCCGAAAAGTCTTTCGCAGTTTTTCAAACCATGGGCAATGAATATCAATCGCCCTATCCGTTGCGCATGATGGGTTATTCGGCGATCCATGCCAAAAATGTAGTGCGGGCACGCGTGTTGATGCAGGAAAGCCTGAAAGGGAATTATGCGATCGCTGACGCCCTCGGTCAACTGGCGTGCCTGATCGGGTTCGCGCAATGCGAGGTCGCCGACAAGGACTTCAAGAGCGCGGTGAAGTTATGTGCGCTGGCAGAGACCCAGCGCGAGAATCTTAACGCCACATTCCTGGAGCCAGATGCGATCACACTCGAGTTGATCTTGAAGCAGGCGAAAAAGAAACTAGGCAAAGCCGCGTATGAGGCTGCCTATCAAGAGGGGCAGTCGGCAAAGTTGGAGAATACATTGATGATGTTGATGGCTGGGTGACACATTGGACGAACATATTATTTATCTTGCATTGGGTTCAAACCTGGGGAACCGCGCCGCAAATTTGAAAGAGGCGATCGCGGCCCTGCCTCCGCAAATGGAGGTGAAGGCAAAATCGAAAGTTTATGAAACACCGCCCTGGGGTTATATTGAACAGGAAAAATTCCTCAACCAGGTGTTGATGGTGAAAACGTATCTTGAGCCGCTGCCCCTGCTCAAGCATCTCAAACGCCTTGAAGTTGCGCTGGGACGAAAAGCCTCGTTCCAAAACGGTCCGCGTTTGATCGATATCGATATTTTATTTTATGACGACCTGATCTTTGAGTCGCCGGAGCTGATGATCCCGCATCCACGTGTGCATGAGCGCGGCTTTGTGCTGCTGCCAATGATGGATATCGCGCCTGATTTCATACACCCGGTCAAACAGAAAAGCGTGCGCGACCTGATCGCGGGTTGTGACCTGCGGGGAATTGTACAGATCATAAAATAGTCTGCGTATTGCGCAGCTCTGATAAAAGTTTTATAGGCAAGGGGTATAATCTCTTTATACTCATTCGGAGGCAAATCATGACTGAAGTAAAACCCCTTAACTGGACTGCCAAACCTGGTGTCGGTTTATCTGTTGTCCGCCGCGGCGATGGCGGCATGACACTCACTTTCACAGACCTATCGGATGCAACCCTCAATGACTGGCGCGGATTCGCGCTGGAACATTTGATGAGTGCCACAGGTCGCACGCGCAACCTGTACGATCTGCGTTTGGTAAAAGAGATTCCCGAAAAGGCGATCCGCGCGGCGGTGGAGGCGAACAGTGACCCCTCGGCGCGCAACATCCGCGTGGCGGTGGTGGTGGCCGATGACAAGGTCGCCGACGCGATCCGTGAAGTGGCTGCATTGGCGCTGGCTGGCACGGCCTCAGCGATGAAGATCTTTTCTGACATCAATGAAGCTGAAGCTTGGCTCGCGCGTCCGTTGGATCAGATTCCGTAACCTTACATTCGCTCTTGCGGGGGCTAAGCCCCCGCAAGAGCGTGCATTGCATGAAATCCCCCTCTCTCCAAATTGGTAATCAACTATTTAACTGGGGTGCCCGCACGTATGTGATGGGCATCCTTAATATCACACCGGATTCGTTTTCGGGTGATGGTCTCATGTCGAATGGGGATATGGTCGAGCATGCGGTCTATCAGGCGGACCACTTCCTAAAACAGCACGTGGACATTCTCGATGTGGGCGGAGAATCAACCCGCCCCGGCGCACAGACCGTCACGGCGGATGAAGAGTTAGAACGTGTCGTGCCGGTCATTCAGGCGCTGCAGAAAAATTTCCCGGATGCAATTATTTCCATTGACACATATAAAGCCAAAGTAGCGGAAGCAGGCTTCAAAGCTGGCGCGCACATTTTGAACGACGTGTGGGCGCTGCGTGCCGACCCCGAGCTTGCCTCTGTTGCGAAGAAGTTTAACGTCCCTGTGATCCTGATGCATAACCGCAGTAATCCCGCCACCGTGGAAGTGCGCGAGAATCTAGGGAATGCCTATATCGGTTCTGAATACGAAGATTTGATCGAAGATGTCAAACGCGAATTGCTCATGAGCGTGGACATTGCGAAAAAAGCCGGGATCGAGGCAAGCCATATTATTCTGGATCCAGGCATCGGCTTTGGAAAGAAGCGTGAGCACAATCTCGAGTTGATCAACAGACTCGGGGAGATCCGCGCGTTGGGGTATCCGGTACTGTTGGGTCCATCCAGAAAATCATTTATCGGATTTACACTTGATCTACCCGCGGACCAACGCGTGGAAGGCACAGCAGCAACCATCGCAGTGGGCATCATGCGCGGTGCGGATATCATCCGCGTGCATGATGTGAAAGAGATGACGCGTGTGGCAAAGATGACAGATGCGTTGGTGAGGAAAAGCGAGACAAACATTTAATATGACTGTAATGCAGAAACGCCCGCTCAATCCGGGGCTATTTTTTTTAATGGTTGGTTTGCTGGTGGGAATTTTCTATTGTATTTTCATTCCATATGGAGCTGGCTTTGATGAGGAACGGCACCTCGTGCGCATCTATTACATGTCGCAGTATGAATTTATGCCGAACTTTCCAGGCGCGCAGGTACATGAGGATGTCTTTGAGCTTTCCTATCAGCGCCGCATCACACAGACCCCCGCGTTCGATATGTTCAACGCTGAAAATTTTGGGAGGCGGTTCAGCACGTTCGACAAACTGCGTTATGGACAGAAGACCCAGTCGATCTATTCGCCGGTGATATTTTTGCCGCAGGCATTGATCGGCAGACTCTTATGGTGGAAGTATGATTTCCCGATCCTGCCAACGATCATATTACAGAAGATCGCCGGGTTGTTGATCTATCTTGCCGGGGCGTATATGGCGATCCGCGTGGTGCCGTATGGCAAATGGGTCTTTACGGCGCTGGCGCTTTCACCGTCGGCGCTGTATCAGGCAGCCACATTGAACGCAGATGGGTTTACCGCGGCGGTCAGCTTTGCTTTCATCGGATGGGTCATTGCTGTGTATGTGAATGAGAGCGCAGGGATAAAACTCCGCTCGATCTGGATATTGGCTGGGCTGGCGGTTTTACTGGGCGTTGCCAAACCGGGTGCGATCATTTTATTGCCTGTGCTGTTGATCCTTTGGAAACATCCCCTGCCTTCTAAAAAATGGTGGTTCGTTTTGATCGGTGGAGTCGTGCTCGCGGTCGCTGCGAATGTCGGCTGGTGGCAACTGGCGTCACAAGGCACAGCCTTTTCAGGCACTGGCGCGCAAAGTGTTTCATCTCAATCGAGCCTGTTGCTTAAAGACCCGCTGGGTTTTATCAAACCACTTTTGCTGAGCATGGTGTTGACGTTCCCGGATCAGGTGCGAGGCTGGGTGGCGGCGTATGGCTATGGGGCGGGCACGATACCAGGACCGGTCTATTTCTTTTCGGCGCTTTTCCTGCTGGCGGCTTTGCTCGCCGAACCACAACGGGTAAAGATCCCCACGTGGATAAGAATATTTCTCGTGGGCACTTTCATCGTCTGTTGTGCTGCTATCTATAGTATTGCCTTCGCGGCTAATTATGGCACCGGAGGGATTCTGGCATTGGCGAAACACGGACGTTATTACATTCCTTTTACGCCTTTGTTGTTCCTGGGTATTGCCGGGTTATTTTCCACTAGTGAAAATCTGCAAAGACAGATGCGGCAATTTGCGGTTGTTGCCTTTACGCTGGTCATCGGTTTCTATTCCTTTGGCATCTATGCCACCTATTACACCTATTGTGGATATGGAGCATATATAGGTGAAAGCTGTACCCTGCCGATCTACAAGAATCTGGAAAAGGAAGATGGAACCATCACGGTGCAAAATGGGATGTGGTTGAATCAGACCTTTACCAACCAGTGCGGGAAACTGGAACTGGTGCAGGTATTCATCAACGCCGTTCCTGAAAGTTCAAATGGCAATCTGCGGTTTTCACTACTTGACGAGAATCACCAGCTCCTTGCCAGCCGGGATTTCTCCGTTGCTGAGATCACAGCCTTTGATTACATCAACCTGCCGGTGGAACTCCCGCCCGGGTACAGTGATAAAATTTTTGAAATTGAATTGGAAGCCAGCAATCTGCAAGCCTCTGATACATTTAAGTTTGTGGTGCCAACGGATATCTATCCCGGTGAATTATCGGCCGATGGCAAGATCACAGCGTACGACCTGTTGATCCACTATACCTGTGCAGGTCCATAACGGAGTACATAGCATGGCCAGTGATTACGGCAAGGAATTATTACGCAGCGGCATTATCGATGCCAAGGCGGGACAGCGCGAAAGCGCGCGCCGTTATTTTGACCGCGCTGTTTATATGAGCAATGACCACGATGTGCTGGCGGAAGCCTGGTATTGGATGAGCCAGGTCGTTGATGAAGCTGCTGAAAAACGCAAGGCATTGGAAAATTGTCTTGCGCATGATCTGCAACACGCACGGGCGCGGCGCGCGCTGGCAGTGCTCGATGGCAAACTCAAAGCGGACGAGATCATCAACCCCGATCAATTGCCGCTCGCACCGGCGAGTCTGCATGCCGCGAACGCGGACCGGTTCATGTGTCCCAAGTGCGGTGGACGCATGTCCTTTGCGCCGGATGGTCAATCGTTGACTTGTGAATATTGTTCACGCAATCAGAAGTTCAGCGTGGCGCAACCTGGCACGGCGAACGAAAAGGATTTCATCATCGCGATGGCTACGGCACGCGGACACGGCAAGCCGTTGAACCAACAGGTGTTCCACTGCGAAGGCTGCGGCTGTGAATTTATTTTGCCGCCGAATCAGATCTCCTCCACGTGTGTGTATTGTGGTTCGCCGCATGTTGTCAATTGGGAGGCGGAGGAGGAACTGCTCGCGCCGGATGGCATCATCCCGCATGCGTTCGATCAACAGCGTGCGGTCAAACTGTTGGTGGAATGGGTGGAATCGAATCAGATCAAACCTGAAAAGCAAGTGGACCTGCCGCGCGGCGTCTATCTGCCTCTATGGTCTTTCGACCTCGGCGGTATGTTGGATTACGTCGGCGAAAAAGTGGACGATAGCGAGATCCAATTAAATCGCAGACAACGGAAGATGGTCCGGGTGAAGGGCAGTTATCCGGTGCAGGTGAATGACCTGCCGATTCCAGCCTCCCGTAAGCTGTCTGCGATTTTCTTGAAGTTGATCCCCACCTTTGAGATGAAGGCGGTGAAACCCTACGACCCGCGCTACCTCGCCAACTGGCCCGCGGAAGTGTACGACATCCCGATGGCAGAAGCCTCACTGGATGCGCGCGCGCAAAGTTTGTCACGCTACAAGCGTGACCTACCGACTCTGCTTGCGCCTGTGCAAGTACTCTCCACCACCTCCGCCAATATGACCGTGGAATCGTTCCGCTTGAATCTGCTCCCGGTGTGGATGACCGAACTGCCCTTCAGCGGACGTGAGCATCTGGTGTTGATCAATGGCATGAATGGGACCGTAAAAAGCGACCTGCCGGAGAAATCAAAAGAGTCACGCGGATTGTTCGAGTGGCTGGGGGATTTATTGGAGGATTAGGTTTTAGAGCCAAATTGACAACCATTTCATTTGGGAGTATATTTCCGATTGATTAATGGATTAATCAATCGGAAGGTTGCCATGCTCAAGACAATTAGCGCTACAAAAGCTCGAATCAACTTCGGAGATGTGATGAAACAGGCAAAGATCGCGCCTGTGATCGTTGAACGCGGTGGAAAAGCCGAAGTCGTTGTCCTTTCCAAGAAGGCATACGACCAGTTGATCGCAGCAAAAGAAAAGACCGAGTTGAAAAAGAGGCTCGAAGATTTACATGCTCGAATCCGAGCTGAGTTAGCAGGTCGCACTTTGCCAGACCCTGCTGAAGTTATCCGCCAAGGGAGGGAAGAACGCGATGAGCAACTCCGAAACAGTCTGCATTGATGCCAGTGTTGTTCTCAGGTATGTTCTCATGCCTGACGATGCTCCGATAAAAAAGGTCTGGCAAGCCTGGGTTTCAAATGAAACAAATTTGGTTGCTCCATCCCTGTTGTTTTATGAAGTGACCAACGGCTTGTATCAACAAGAAAAGAATAAATATCTTTCTCCCGAAACCATTTGGAAAGCGCTCGAATATTCCCTTGATCTGCCGATCACGTTGGTCAACGAAAAGAACTTACACCTGCGTGCCAGAGAGCTTGCCTTACAATACAACCTCCCAGCCACGTATGATGCACACTATCTCGCCCTGGCTGAATGGATGGACATTGAACTCTGGACAGCGGATATACGGCTGGTCAAAGCGGTGAAGCCATTTGGTCTGCGCTGGGTAAAAGGTGTTGGATAGGCGTGAAATCCATCAACAATATGATTTTCCATGGGGAACTCTATAGAATAGACAGGAAGCAGCATGTTAAACAATCCGCATCGTCGTTTCAATCAACTCACCGGTGAATGGGTGCTGGTTTCGCCGCACCGTGCCAAACGTCCGTGGCTGGGACAGGTGGAAAAGCTTTCGCCGGAACAACTCCCCGCCTACGACCCGACGTGCTATCTTTGCCCACGCAATGAACGGGCGGGCGGAGTCTTCAACCCGGATTACGAAAATGCCTACGTGTTCGAAAATGATTTCGCGGCGTTGCTGCCCCACCCTGAGTCCGAAGCGGACTCTTCATCCGCATCCGACTCACCGCTGCTGGTCGCCATCCCCGAGCAGGGACAATGTCTCGTCGTCTGCTTTTCACCGCGCCACGATCTGACCCTGCCCGAGTTGGAGTTACCTGCGATCGAGAACGTCCTCAGCATGTGGACGCAAGCATCCACCGATCTGGCAAATAAAGATTTTATTCAATACGTGCAGGTCTTTGAGAACAAGGGCGCGATGATGGGCTGTTCGAACCCGCATCCGCACAGCCAGTTGTGGGCGCAGTCGCAGCCGCCGAATGAGATCGTGAAGGAACTGGCTGCGCAGCAGGCGTATTTCAACTCGCACAACCGCCCGCTGTTGATCGATTACATCCGTGAAGAGCAGAAACGCCAGGAGCGGATTCTGTTCTCGAACGAGCACTTCACAGCTGTGGTGCCGTTCTGGGCGGTGTGGCCCTTTGAAGTGTTGGTGTCGGCGCATCGTCCCACCCCGTCACTGGCGGACCTGACTGCCGCTGAAGTTTCCGCGCTTGCCGAAGTCTTCAAACATGTGACGACGAAATATGACAACCTGTTCGAGATCTCGTTCCCCTATTCGATGGGATTCCACCAAGCCCCCGCGGACGGTGGGACGCATCCTGAGTGGGTTCTGCACGCGCATTTCTACCCGCCGTTGCTGCGTTCTGCCACGGTGAAGAAGTTTATGGTGGGCTACGAAATGCTCGGCATGCCGCAACGGGACATCACCCCCGAAGTCGCCGCCGAACGCTTGCGTGGTTTATCTGAGGTGCATTACAAGCAGATGTGAAGCTGGCGTGCTATAATTTAATCCATGCAAAGGAAGAAGAAGTTCCGTATTCCCCGCAAGAGGATCGCTGAATTTTGCCAACGCTGGAGTATTACTGAATTCTCCCTGTTTGGTTCTGCTTTACGCGCGGATTTCCGACCCGATAGCGATGTCGATGTGCTGGTGAGTATTGATCCCAAGGCACATATTGGTCTGTTTGAGATCGCTAAAATGGGTATCGAACTGGAGGGCATGTTCAAGCGCCCAGTTGATCTTGTGGAAAAAGAAGGACTTCGCAACCCGTATCGGAGAAGTGAAATCTTAAGCACGGCGCAGGTGGTTTATGCCGCTAGATAAGCGTGAACTATCTTATTTGTGGGATATGCAGAATGCCGCAAGAGAAATCAGCGAGTTCATGGGCGGCGTGAAGTTCCATAAGTTCGAGAAGGATAAAGTATTGCGGTATGCGGCGGAACGCCTGTTGTTGATCATTGGCGAAGCCGCGAATCACCTCTCGCCGCAATTTCGCAAGAAACATCCCGAAATTCCATGGGAAGTTTTCATCCGCTTTCGGAACATTCTTGCACATGAATATGGCGACAGCTTGTTAACCCGCGTGTGGCTTGCCGCATCGGAGAGTGTCCCTGAGTTGCTTAAAGCGTTGGATGGGTTGTTAGCTGAAGAGCAAAAATGAAACGGCGTGTTCATCACAGACACGCCGTTTTTGTTGTTCCATGATTTCAAAGGATAAAAAGAAACTCAAGGCAGTTTAAACAAAAGTACCTTGAGTTTCTTTACTGCTTTCTCCAGCTCTTTCAACTCACGAGGTCCCACACACGGACAACGTTCCACCCTGTCTTCCGCAATTTCCATTACCCGCCCCGACGTCCCCATGCGGGGATGATATGAACGTCAGGGCTACGCCTACAAAGTCCGCTCATACCCTTTCGGGCACTTAGCGGACTAGCCGACTTCAGTCGGCTTTGTTCGAATAGCGTGGACGTTTACGTCCATGCGGGTTGGTGGACTGTTCGAGTGGCTGGGGAATTTGTTGTAGGATTAATTTCAAGAAAATCAAGGTAGTTTCAGTAAAAGTACCTTGATTTTCTTTACTGCCTTCTCTGGTCCTTTCAATTCACGAAGTCCCACACGCGGACAACTTTTCACCCAAACTTTCACAACTCAACCGCACGGGATAAATCCCTAGCTCAGTACATGGAAGCGCTACGCGCTATTTGCGCCAGTCCACGCAAGTGGACTTCCACGAACTGAGGCAGGGCTTTAGCCCGCCGAACGCCTGCGCGCTTTATCTGAGGTGCATTACAAGCAGAGGTAATTCAACAAACTTTTATTTTCGAATTCGCGCTTTCTTAACGGCAGATTTGATGTCTGCCGTTAAGAAAGCGCGATTTTTTGGCTTGTTCGCGTGTCTGTTCAATCAGAATGTCAAAGCGATCTAAAATATCAAATGCTTTCCACCCGTTTTGCGAAATCAATTCAACAGTCTTCAAAAAGTCTGTAATTGAGCGATTCAAGTTGTCAGTGGGATTTTCTTTGCAAATTTCTACATTATCAAACTCGTGATAACAATGGTCGAATTTTGTGATTTTTCCATTCACAAACAAAAACTTTTCTGGAATATAGATTTGGTGAGCCACAAATAATTTGTCTGGCAGAAAAGAATCAATCAATCTTTTTTCTATTTCTTCCAAAGATAGCTGCTCAGGGTTTTTGAAGACAACATCATTCCACGCTTTGAAATTTGCTCCATCGCGATAAAGGTAATTAAACTTTATGTTGTTCATGAATCACGTTCTAAAAACATCCTATTATGAGATTTTAAAAATTTTGGGTCAGGCAAAAATCTGGCTGGTCTGTTTATCTCTAATCCATCATATCGCAAAAGAAAATCTTTGACTGCATCACTCGCATTTACTTTCTTAACCGTCTTCGAAATTTTTACAACGAATTCAGGTGTTATTGTCATCAAATATCTGTCAAAAGCTCTATCATGAATTGCATTAAGGCAGAGACCGTTGCGAGGGTTTACGCGATTTTCTTTATCCTTAGACCACGGAATAATATGACTTGCGTTGAGTAATTCGGGAATTTCCAAGCCTGTGATACAACATTGGAAGTTGTAAGCCGCAAGCACAGCCTTTCGAAAGAAGCTCTGGTTTACACGAATTCTCACGACAGCATCTCTTTCCTTACCTTCTCTTGGCAAATCGAACAAATCAACCTCAGATACTTCTTCTACTTGTTTGCCGATTTTTTGCGCCAGAAGTTTTTCGCTTTCAAAAGCAAGTCTGTCCCAATCGCCGTTAAATTCATCCCAAACTTCAACATCCATTTTGCTTCCATGAGAAGCGCCAGCAATATTTCTTTTTTTCAATGAAGGGTCAAGACTGGCAAGATTCGCCAGTTTCCAAGATACAGCAGAAGGTGTACGACCTAGAATCTTGGCAAGAGCAATAATTTCAGGATTATGAATGTGGATTTTGCCAAATGGGGTTTTGCAGTACAGATTGAAAGCAATAATCAGTTCTTCGCGTGTCCATTTGTTTGATGGCATAGTTCCTCACTTTGTTTGAAGGTAATTCTACACCACACAAACAAAACCGCACCATCAACGCATCAGAAATTTAAAGATAATACAATACAAACGATAGGTCTACACACTACGAGTAACATGATGTTGAAGTAGAAATACGCTTTCATATAACCCGCTCTACCATTAATAAAACTACATTTCAAAAATACCACATATTATAAAAAGTGTGGTATTTTTGTTGTATAATACATCTATGGCAAACATAACTTACGCCAAATACAAAAAGATATTTGCAGAGCGCAACGGCATTCTGCGCGCATCCACTGCCATTGAATTGGGTGTGCCGAAACACGTGCTCTACAACATGGTGAAAGAAGGTGAACTTATCCGCGAGGTACAGGGGATTTACCGTCTAAGCGAGAGCGATCCGCTGGGGAATCCTGATCTCGTGAATCTAAGTCTGCGTGTGCCAAAGGCGGTGTTCTGTCTCATCTCCGCGTTGTATTTCCACGAACTCACCACACAGATTCCCCACTCAGTATATTTTGCCCTGCCGCGCGATGTCAAAACGCCGAAGATTCAATATCCACCCATTTGGGTTTTCCATTATTCGGATGCGTCTTATCAGGCGGGCATTGTTGAACATGAGTTGGACGGAGTCAAAGTCAAAATTTATGATCGCGAGAAAACCATCGCCGATTGTTTCAAGTTCCGAAAAAAAGTTGGCATGGATGTGGCGCTCGAAGCCGTCAAGGATTATCTTAGGCAGCCGCCTATCAATGTATCCCTGCTGTTGATGTATGCCAGAATTAACCGCGTCGAGAAGATCATGCGTCCCTATCTGGAGGCGTTGCTATGAAAGAGCCCGTCAAAAATGTGGCGGCGTCCATTATGGCTCGGTTGAGAAATCAAACGGAGATCATGGACAGACCGTTTGCAGAAATTCTCCAGTATTACGCCATGGAAAGGTTTCTCCATCGGCTTTCCAAAACAGGCTATGCTGATAAGTTCATTCTTAAAGGCGGCTTGTTGTTCTATGTCTGGAACCTGCCCCTACGCCGCGCCACGCGCGATATTGATTTTCGTGGATATGTCTCCAACAGCCGCGGAACGCTTTTGAAGATCATCAACGCCGTGATCGCAGAGTCCGTACCTGAGGATGGCATCGTTTTTGATCCGCAATCCATTTCAGTGGAGGAAACCCAGATCGATGAAGACTATCAGGGCATCCGCGTAAAGGTGATAGCCCTGTTGGAACGTTCCCGAATCCCTGTACAAATTGACATTGGTTTTTCCGATGAACTCACTTCAAAGGCTGAGACCATTGAATACCCAAATCTTCTGCCTGATCTCAAAACTGTCCATATGAAGGGGTATCCGAAGGAAGCCGTGGTTGCCGAAAAATTTCATGCCATGGTTCGCCATGGAAAATTGAACAGCCGTATGAAAGATTACTACGACCTTTGGCTGATTTTGGAAACATTTGAATTTGATAGCATGTCGTTGAAAATGGCAATTAAAACTACATTCAAAAAACGCGAGACAGAAATTCCGGATGAACGTCCAGAGTCTCTTTCAGATGAATATGCCAGGGCAAGTCAGACTCATTGGATAAATTTTCTGAATAAAATGGATTTGCAAAACGATCAAGTCACCGATTTCTCAAACGTTCTTGAGCAGATCTGGGATTTCCTAAAAACTCCATTGCAGGCATCCATCAACAAAACAAAATCAAATATGAAATGGAAACCCGGCAAAGGCTGGAATTAAACTTCAAACACTCCTGCCTTTCCTTCCTCCTTCAACTTTCATCCTTCATCCTTTACAATACTCCCATGCCCCAGATCACCCCCATCCTGCGTGCTCGGCGTGAACGGCGACTCGCCAAACAACGCGACCACGCCGCCCGCACGCGCAACACCTTTCTCAGCGTGGGGATGATCGTCTCGCTGCTGATCGCCGCGCTCATCATCACGTCCGCGTTTGCGTATGTCAATCTCACGCGCGACCTGCCCTCCATTGAAACCCTCCCACAGTTGTTCAATCCGCCTGATGGTTTGCTCCTGCAACCCACGCGCATCTACGACCGCACGCGCGAGAATATTCTATTCACCTTCGCTCCCAATGATGCCGCGCGCCGTTATATTCCGCTCAGCGATTCAAATCCGCAGTATCTGCCCAAGTCCCTGGCGGATGCCGTCATCGCCACGACCGATCCGAAATTTTGGCAGCACTCGGGTTACGCGCTCGCCGATCTCACCAACCCCGATTCACACGTCACCCTCGCACAGCGCCTCGTCTTTGACCTGTTGCTCTTCAACGAACCGCCGTCCCTGCAACGCGCCCTGCGTGAACGCATCCTTGCCGCGCAGATCACCGCCCACTTCGGACGCACGCAGATCCTCGAGTGGTATCTCAACTCCGCAAATTTTGGTCGCCATGCTTTTGGCGCTGAAACCGCCGCGCAACTTTATTTTGGAAAATCCGCCACGCAGCTCAGCACCGCCGAGTCCGCCATCCTCGCGGCAGTCAGCGACTCGCCGAGTTTGAATCCATACGACGCCCCGCAGACCGCCCTCGAACGCGGCACCGAAACGATTCGGATGATGTCCACGCTCGGGCTTTTATCGGATCAAGCTGCCGCCAACGCCCTCGGAGAATCTCCGCTCTTCCAGACTCCGCCTCCCTCTACGCCGCAATTTGCTGCGGCTTTCGTCAACCTGCTCCTCGCCCAATTGGATTCGCAAATTCCACGCGCCCGCATCGAGCGCGGCGGACTCACCATCGTCTCCACGTTGGATTACAACATCCAAAAGGGATCATCGTGTGTCACGGCTTTTTATGCCGCACGCCTCGCAGGCTTGCCTGATCCCTTGATCGAATGTGAAGCATTAAGATTCCTGCCTGCCCTGCCGCCGGGACTCACCGTCATTGATTCATCGGTCAGCGCCATCGTCACCGATCCACGCAATGGACAGATCCTGGCGGTGGTTGGTGAAACGCTTCAGGCGCAGGAAACGCCGCTTATCGGCGGTCACCAGCCCGGGTCCGCGCTGGATGCGTTTGTGTACTTAACTGGATTCACCCGCGGCTTGAGTCCCGCCTCGTTAATTTGGGATATCCCCGGCAAGACCGATGTCCAAAATTTTGACGGCGCGTATCACGGTCCCATCCGCTTGCGAGTCGCGTTGGCGAATGATTATCCCGCGCCCGCCGCACAAGTGCTCGCGCAAATGGGGCTTGAGAATATCACCAAGATCGCGAGTTCGTTCGGTGTCTCGCGTGATAGTGAATTGTCGTTGCTGAATGCCGCGGGCGCGTATGGCGTCTTTGCGCAACAGGGCGTCTATTTTGGGCAGACCATCGCTGACGAATTTTCGCCGGTAACGTTGTTGCGCGTGGAAGGGGGCGATGGCAGCCTCTGGCTCGATTGGACGACGCCGCAAGCGCAGCCGGTGGTCACGCCAGGACTCGCCTACTTAATGAACCATGCCCTGAGCGATGAGACCGCGCGCGAAGGCGCCTTGCAAAGTTCCAACGTGCTGGAGGTCGGTCGTCCCGCCGCCGTGAAGCTCGGTCAAACCGAGGATGCGCTCGATGCGTGGACGATCGGTTATACACCCACGCGGGTTGCGGCGGTCTGGACGGGCACACATTCATTCAGCAAATTAACTCCGCGCCTATCGGCGGTGTTGTGGAATGCCTTGATGCAGATCGTTTCACAGGATCTACCTCGTGACGATTGGTCTGTGCCTGCGGAAGTGGCGGTGATCAATGTCTGCGATCCTTCAGGCATGTTGCCCACCGCGGAATGTCCGAATTTGGTGAGCGAAGTTTTCCTGAACGGCAATGAACCCCTGCAAGCCGATAACATGTATCGCAAGTTTGCGGTCAACCGCGAGACCGGTCTGCTCGCAACGGTGTTTACATTGCCGCAGTTAATTGAAGAACGCGTCTATCTCGTTGTCCCGTCTGATGCGCGCGCATGGGCTGAAAGTGCCGGGCTGGCGATTCCGCCCGCGACGTATGATGTCATCCAGGCGCCGCAAGTGAATCCGGATGTCAGCATCATCTTCCCAGCCTTGTTCGCCGAAGTGAATGGCAACGTCAAGATCGATGGCACCGCTGCTGGTAGTGATTTTGTTTCCTATCGTGTGCTGGTGGGTCAGGGCTTGAATCCGCAAGAGTGGATCCAGATCGGCGAAGGCGACGTCCCCGTGACCAATGGTCTACTCGCCGAGTGGAACACAAGTGGATTAAGCGGGTTATATGCAGTGCAGTTGCAGGTTGTCAGAAGCGATCAACGCGTGGATAGTGCGGTGATTCAGGTGACGGTTAAATAATCATAATCACTCCGGTGGTCGAGTAGGGCGAGTGCTGTTCTCGCCCGTATCGAGACTACCATGTAACAAAAATACTTTGCTTATATTGTGGTCTCGATATGCTTTCGGCTGTCGCCTCAAGCTACTCGACCACCAGACTTATATTTACAGGAGACCACCATGAATGCCACTTTATTGCTTACCGTCGGGATTATCGGTTTTGTTCTACTTATTCTCAATGCAGTTTTTCTTGGGGTCATTTATTTCATGCGCAAAAAGATGGCGGCGGTGAGTCAATGGCCATCCACGATGGGCACGGTCATGACGTCTACGATCGAGTGGCGCTCATCCAGCGAGAGCGGGTCCACGGCATACCCGGTTGTGCAATATTCCTATCAGGTCAATGGGCAGGCATATCAGAGTTATAAACTTGCGCCGGGTCCTGAAGTGGGCGGGACAGGCGCGAACAAGGTGGTGGCACGCTATCCGGCGGGTGCGCAGGTGATGGTGTTTTACAATCCCCAGAATCCATCCGAGGCAGTGTTGGAACGCAAAGCCCCGGCGCAATGGTTGATGTGGTTGATGTTGGTGATCTTCGATTGTGCCTTATGTGGCGTCATACCGTTCCTGTGGTTTGGTATTGGGCAATAATAAAAATAAGGTAGCGGTTAAGTAACAAGTGATAGGTTGTACCGGATGATAAATAGTCGTGTTACGATTTCGTGCATGAGATCTGACTTTGAAAAGGATAATGTTTTTCTGACGAACCGCGCACAAGATTGTCTTA
>Ga0210377_10000025_pt1 | contig 148066 bp, 114 predicted proteins | sample PLM4_65_b1redo_FD_155480 | JGI IMG/M metagenome (GOLD analysis project Ga0210377, IMG submission 155480) | Groundwater sediment microbial communities from an aquifer in East River, Colorado, USA - PLM4_65_b1 redo | ecosystem: Environmental > Terrestrial > Soil > Riparian zone | place: USA... | reverse complement strand
GGATCGTACTTGAGCCTCAGAGCAAACAACGGCAAATAAGACCTTGAAATGGGGAAAAGCCCAGAAAACATCCCTGTCCCTTCGCAGCGGAAAAAAACCGCCTTCCCACCCGTAACTGACGGATTACGTCGCAGGCGACGCCCGGGCCGCAGCACTTGGCCAGCCGCGTGAATATCTTCAGCCGGTGCGGATTCGAGAGGGCCTTGAACATCCCGGCATAAAGCCGGTTCAGTTTATTTCGATTATTCGACATATTTCGAATTATAACGCGACCAACTTATCTGTCAAGCCCCGAAGAATTATTTTTTCGCGTATTTCGTACTTCTTCAAAAAAGATACTGGTTAACGAGCCTGTAGCAATGCTACAGAGTATGTTGCTTGGCAGGCAATTTTGCTTTCTACAATATCGTCTCCACTGAACAGATTGTCATTCTGCCTGAGTATTCCCGGGGCACGGCCCCTAACGTGTTGCTGTCAACCTCTCCAAAACGATAAACCACCAATTTCGATAAGCCTTTTAGATAGTAATCTTTATGTATTTTTTCCAAATCCTTTGTGGAAAGAGACCGGTCACCTGGAACAAATAGGGCGCCATTGAGCTCCGCTTTGTCCTCGTAGATGAAAGGGTTGTTCAAGAAGAACCCTTTAACTCCATCTGCCCATGATAGTGGTCTGATTACAAAACCTACTGTGTATTCATTAAATATTCTCGGATTCCATTTCCTCTTGAATCGCAATACACCATCTCTGAGAAATGGTCTTGACCTGCCGAAACCAATTCTCGTGAAGCCTTTTCCTTCCAAATAGCGGACTGAGAAATAGAATAGAGCTCCTATGGCACCATCCTGGACATAATCCAAATTGCCATCCTTGACGCCAAGATACCACAATTGGGCTCTATTGTTCTTAAAACCAAGCAATATTCCCGCTACATATTCCTCTTCCTTTTTGATAAGAAGAAGGTCATTGAGCAGACGCCGTTCTCCAAATTCGCTCTTCACAAAATCGTAGCTCACGATTTCAGATCTATTGCCGTGGGTTTTGGTAATATAAGGTATGTACATGTTGTAGTAGAAATCGCGGAGATCAGATGGTCTATTTGTTGCTTCGAAATGAAGCTTATTCTTTCTTATTTTACGCACATCTGATTTGAGGCTTTCGTTCTTCAAGAATGAACAATCGTTGCCCGAAACATCTATTTCGCCAGAGACCCAGCACGGAACATAAAGGTACTTCCTTTTTCGGAAGAGGATGCGCAAAACCTTCGGTGCTTCCGTAATCATCAAAGAGCAATCACAAGGACTTTCGTCGACTGTTTTCGGGATTTTCCATAACCATTTTCTTCCGACATAACTGTCTCTATGAGAACCACCAAAAGCCAGGTCGGCCAGATAATTCTTACCCACTTCGTGGCCGGCATAGATAATGACAAGCTTCTGCTTACTGGAAATCTCATCTCCCGTTATAATCCACACGTTTACTTTGAGAACATCCAAAAGCCTGGATATCAGTCTGGCAGGCGAAAAGACATATCGAAGGCAAGCCGGCATCGCATGATAAATGCTCTTGCCCACAGCAAGGATTCTCTTCATCCGACATTTCCCATTTACCTTTATAAACGGTGCCTCTGCACGACATGGCCATTATCATACCAGCATGTACCCTTCGATTTCAATACTCCTGGCCATCAAGCCACCCTGCTTCACTACGCGCATGGCCGAAAGACACTCCCGATCTACCTGAAATCCAGTATTTTACCACTTTCCCAACGTATTTCGATGGTGCGGTCCGACTGTGTGTTTGTTTCGAGAACGCGCACACGTGCGGCAGCCGTGTGCTTGCCCGGCACCGGATCAGCGATATGAAATTGGTGGTAGTGGTCCTCTAAGACTTCGCCGCCGGGCCGCTTCTTCTCCACCACCGTCGGCGAGACCTCTGCGCCGTCGATACTCAATCTCACCAGCTCGGTGATCGGTTTTTTCGGCAGACCCTGAGCGGTATTTTCCCAGGCGGTACGCACGCGAATAACGACACCTTTTTCCGGCCGTGCGGCCTCAAATTCGTCCTCCGCCGCGACGGCCACGATGGACACCAGCGGACGCTGAATCTCTGGATTGTCCCACCATCGCCACTGGCTTTCCCGGCTGCGGATAAATTCCATCACTTCGGGCGCCCCGCCGTGCATCCAGGTCTTAAATCCGCTGACCGCATCGTGGCGGATAGCGGCGACCCAGTTTCTTTGCAGCGCTTCAAGCCAGCCTTCCCAGGTCGGCTCGCGAGCAAGAAACACCGTCCGAAAGCCCGCGGTCATATCGGCAAACCACCACGGCTCGCCGCCGTGCGCATCCTGGAGGGCAATAAACGGAATCCGGAGCCGAAAGCGTTTCAGAAAAGGCTCACTGTTGGTGAAATCCGGATTGCCGAAATGAAACGTGCTGATGGCCGCATAGCCGCCATGCTGCAGCGAGTCGTCCAGATAAATCCGAGTCAGCTCTTCATTTTCGCCGAATTGCCAGAGTATGCGCCCGCCGGCCTTCTCTAATGGAGCTAATCGCCGCCGGCGGAATTCCGGCCACGAGACCACGCCGGTGTTCGCCAGCGAGGGCCCGAAATCAGCGCCGGCCGGCGCAATGATATCGCTGGTGTGGCTGTAGGTGCCCAGGCCCGGCATGTTCACCCACGTGCCGTATTCTTCGTTTGCGGCGAAAAATTTAACGGGCACGTTCCACCGGTCCGCAATCGCCTGGGCGCAGGCAATCCACTGCGGCTTAGCGTTCTTGGCGCCCCAAAGGTGAATACGCAACGCACGGGCCAAATCCACGGCTTCAGCCGGACTGCCCTGGCCGTGAGCCTCAATTTGGATACTAAAGACATCAAGCCCCGACGGCAGCGATTCACTTCGACGCGGCGCGCGTTTTCGATCTGCCGCAGCAAGATTCAATGCCTCCAGCGCGTCGAGCGCATCCAAGGCGTAATAAGTCGCCATCGGATTGGCCGCCCAGCCGGGCCGGTCGGCAAAACCGCCGTCGGCGTTCCATAGTGAGTGTAGATACCGAATGCACGCGTCTTTATCGGCCGGTGCAGCACCGAGCTGTTTTAGCGCACGCACAGCAGCCCACGTGTAAGCCGCATCGTCCCAGCCTGCGATTTCGGCTTTGGGCTGATACGTGAAACCGCCGTTGGGAAGCTGGCAGGCCCGCAGCCACGCGATGGTTTCCTCTTTCTTTTCACCAGTGCGGCCCAGCGCCCGCAGCGCCTCAATGCCCCACCAGGTGTTCATTACGTGACCGTCGCCGCCGTCCGCGGCGGGCGCGTTGTTGAAGCTGCCGTTGGCGCGCCGCCGCTCGTTCAAATAGTCGATGAATTCCTGCGAAAGGTCGTCTAACGGCAGGCCGAGCAGCTCGCGGCACGTGAACGCCGTCAACTGGAACCGAAAAATCGGATAGCTGTGCTGTTCGTATTGTTTGAGATATCGCTGCGGGGTCTTCCAACCGAGCACCCGCTCGCGAAACGCCGAGGCGTCTTCGCCTAACCAGAGCAGACTCTGAATCTGCTGAAATTCGAATTCGCGATGCTCTTGTTCGAGTTTTTTCAATTGCGACGGATGGTGCGTCCGCACGAATTCGGCCAGCCGGTCTTTGTTCGGCGGATTAAGCTTCAACACTCGGTAGCTGCCGATCACAGCGAACGTCGGCGTGAGGTGCGAGTGCGGCTGGTCTTCCCACGCGTACCCTCCGTCCGAACGCGAGAGGCTTTCGAGATACGCTGCGACCGTAGATTTCCAGTCTCGCCGGGAAGCAGCCGATTGGCCAAGTACGACCTTTGGCATGGTAGCGCAAAGGCCAGATACTGTCAGCGCCTTCAACATCCCGCGCCGAGTTATACCTGAGTGATTTGGATTCGTTATCATAAGTCGTACTCACAACACTTTCTTTCGGGAAGGGGTCAAACCTTCCGGGACAATAACAATGGTTTCTCCTCTTGCCGTTGGGAACGTCAGCAGCGAGCCGGAGAGGTCCTCGGCCTTGTCCGGCAGTCCTGCCGGATCACGATGGAGCGTTACCGTCTTATCCGGCCAGGGATTTCGCAAATGGCACTCCTGGCCGGCGTTGGAGCGAATCTCCACAAATTCGATTTGTCCCTTTTCCATCGATGAGCTGACCAGAAACGCTCCTTGCGCCAACAGCGTGAAAGCCGCATCCCACGATTTGGGCCAGTCGTTGAAAACTTGCAGCACCGGTTCACCTTTGGGTTCCTCCGGGGAGCTTGACAGCATGGTCTCGTGGATTCCCATGGCCAGCCCGCCGATGTGCTCTGCATCGATGGCGCCGGGTCCCTCGCGCAGCCGCATCCGGTTACGGAATATCTGCGCGCCGCCGATACCTTTGCTGTCGATGAAGCTGCCGAGCGTATTGAAACCCAGGAAGCGGGCCTTCAACTCCGGCTCGGGCCCGATCGGCTCGATGGCCCCGGCACCGCCGTAAACGAACGAGCCGTAGGGACGTTGGCGGCGACTGCCGCCGGAGTCGCGATTGGTGCGTCTATCGGAACCGGGCAGGTTGTCGCTGATTTCCTGCCAGACCGGGCGCAGCTCGGCGTCCACGTCCAGCAGTTGGGAAACGTGAATCGCCAGCGGGAAGATCATACGCATGGCACTGACTTCATTCGAGGTGTCCGACGAGTTCCAATCGCTTTCGCCGCTGTTGACGTGATAGATGTGGTACTTGCCGTCGTCGCCCTTCTTGAAGTTGGGAAAATGGTGGTAGAACTCGGCGGATCCCTTGATCAGCGGATAGGCCTTGTCCCGCAGCCAGGTCGTGTCCATCGTGAATTGGTAGCGCTGATAAAACAGGTTGGCAATCCGGGAGGCCACACTCAGAATATGCGTGCAGTGGCCGAAAATGCCGTTAATCTCCGGCGATCCGAAGCGGTCCGGCTGCACCGCGGCCTTGGTCGGAACCACAAAGTGCCCGTGGTCCCAGAAGCCATCCGCCTGAAAGTTCCAGCGAGAGGCGTGCCGGTTCTTGGTCTCGACGTACCACTGGAACTCCTTTGAGCGTTCCTCATACGGTTTTCGCACCAGGAACAGGTCCCGGAACTCCGCAATCAGATTCTCCGGCAAGGGTTCCGGCCCGTTAAACCAGCATATCTCCGGTATCCAAATGCCCTGCGAGCCCCACTGCTGCTGCGCTGCCAGAGCACAGGCATCCTTCATATTGAAGTACATCGAGAACAGCGGTTCCATCAGCTCCATGCGGTTGGCCGGCATCAGGTTGCTGTAGTAGGCCAATGTGTTGGCCGACCAGTATTGCGATCCCCACCGGCTCATATCTCCGGTGGTCCGCCACAGCATCCCATTGAAATGAGGCGGATAGCCCCCCCGTGACGTGGCGCCCATCAGATACAGAAAATAGGTGTAGTTGGATTCCACAAAATCCGCCTGGCCATCGTCACTGTGCATGTACACGAATCCCCTGGCCCAGAAGTCCCGCCACCAATCGGCCGTCTCCTGGCGAAGTCCGGCAAAGCCTTTGGGTACAGCCGCTTCCAGCTCCTTCATCGCCAAATCAGCTACGTCGGTTTGTGGATCGAAGCTCGGGGCACTAGCGATCAGGATCGTGAACCTGCCCCGGCCCGGCGCTGCAGACAACTGCACGATCGCATCGTTGAGATAGCGTGCCCTGGACGCGCGCCCAGACACGGCGATGGCCACGGCCGAGGCGTCGTAAAAGGGTGACGCATCCTTAAACGCCTCCTGATATTTCTGGGTCAACGTGATCCTGCCGTCGCGGATACCCAGGATGGAGGTCGCCCGATGCTGGGCGGTCTGGAATTCCACCGCGTGCTGCTGGACCAGCTCGTAGTTGCGCCCCGTGATGCGTTTGACCTGGTAGCGCAGCATGCGCAGATCGATATTGATCGGCTCCGGCACCGCGCGTTGGTCGTCAATTTCAACGGCCATGACGTCGCGGTGGGGCCAGGCCAGCACCTGGGCCGTGACGCCCCGGCCCTGGGCCGTCATGACCGCATCATACAAGGACAAGTGCTGTTTGAACGCATCACCGGCAAACACGTCCTGACCCGCAGCGACCAGGCTGATGTCCATATAGCCACAGCCACTGGCAAAATCGGAATCCGCCTCCGGGAAGCTGACGGTCCGGCCATCCGCAGCGAACACGTCCACCCGGTTGATCTGGAACTTGAGCTGCGTCGGCGACGTCCAGACCAGGCTGCCCATGCGCCCGTTGCCGACGGGCATTCCCTCATCGCTCCGGCGGGCAGGCTCATTGTAGTCCAGGTCCGCCCGCGAGACCCATGCTTTGAAGTCCACATCCAGCAAGCCGGCCACACCCGGGGCCGCCCGCAACAAAAGGACCAAAATCATAGGCACAGACCATGCAACACTTGACCTCTTAATTGCATACGGGTTCATGTCCTTCAATCCTTTCACTTGTCGGAGGCAAAATATCCCCTTCGATTCACGCGACAACTTGATCACTTGCCCGGCCCGGACGAAGGCAGCATCCAGGGGTCCGGCAGGCCGGCCTTTTCGCCGTGACGGTGATACGGCCACCCGTGGTCCCAACCGGCCCGGACCTGCTCCCGAGTCAGGACAGGCTCGAAGGCAAACGCACCGAGGTCCGGGGCCGTGTCCGGGCGGCGCGGGCGGCCCCAGAAATCCGTCGCCGGCGCATGTTGCGGGGAACCTTTGCCAATCGCCGGGCTGCCTTCCCGCAACCAGAACACTCCCTTCGTCGGGTCCAGGAACATCGGATCACCGGTCAGGCCGTGCGGCCCCTGGCGAGCGGACTTGGGCACACAGAGGTTGTAATCCGCCAGAAGGTCCCCAGTGGCCTCGTTCAACGAAAGGACTTCTCCACCTTCCGCCACCAGGATGTTGTTCACGACGGTCTCACCGTCGCCATTCCAGATCGTCAGCGGCTGGCCCTCAACGACCGTGTTATTCACGATCACGTTCCTGCCGCCATCCTTGGGACAGGCCACGATGATCCCGCGTCGCCGCGTTTGACCGTATACAAGGTTGTTGACAATCCGCGAGTTCTTGATGGAGGGATACAAGTGCAGTCCGAAACTGGCGTTATGGCGGACGACGTTGCCGCTGACGGTCAGTCCGTCGCCATCCGCATACACCCCGTGATCGAACTGGATATGATCGCCGTTGAATTCGATGAGGTTGTTCTCGATGACCCCGCCCTTGCGGTTGTGCATGGCGATTCCCATGGCCTTGTTGTTGTGCACCCAACAGTTCCGCACGGCGTTGTAATCGCCGCTCATCTTGATCCCGTCGTAGCGTCCCCCCATTACCTCGAAGCCGTCGACGGTCACCCAGTGACAGTCGTCCCCGTTGCTGATGACGTGGTATTCGGCTCCGACGATTACCGCCCGCCACTTGATCTCGGACTGAATAACCGTCGGTCGCTCCTGAGTGCCTGCGAACTGCCTGGCGATCTGAATCGGTCCGCGGTAGATACCCGGCCTGACCATGATGGTCTGCCCGCCGCCGACCTTGGAAAGCGCGTACTCCACGGAGGGCCAGGGTTTGTCCCGGGAGCCGTCGTTTTCCGACTTTCCATCGGCGGCAACATAGTGTACCGCCCCATGAGCAGTCATTACGGTCAACGCGAGAAGTACGACACCGGTTCGGCAAAACATGTGTTCTCCTTGTTCACTTCTTGTCATTTTTACATAGCACGGGCATCTTGCCCGTGTCTTCATGGGTGTTCGCGCCCCCTGCTACTACTGTTGTCCGGCGCTGGCGGCGACCGTCTGACGAATCGCTTCCAGAACCGGCTCGCTGTCGCGAATACCCTCCCAGTTGTACATGCAGAGATAGCGACAACGCCGATCCGCCAGAGTGTTTTCCAATGCCTGCCGCCACGGCTCGACCTCGCGGCGTCCCTGATAAAGCCACTCCGTCGCCGCCCACCACGGAGCGTCACTGCATTTCAACGCCTCTTGCACGCCGAGGTCTTTGCGAGGATCGGCCGCATGTCTGTAGAAGCTCCAACCCGGACAACTGAACGGGTTGACGGCGGCTCGATACAACAACTCGCCGTCCTTCCAGCCGGCGCCGTGAGTGAAAAGCCGATCGCGCGGCACTCCCAACCGGGCGGCCTCGCGCGACAGATCCTCCAGGTGCCGCCTCGCGACCTCCGCCAGATCCGCTTCCGTCAATTCCCCGGTGTCGCGAATGCCCGCCGTCTTGACCGCCGCATAACCGATCGGCGCGACGCCGCGAGCCGGCAGCACATCGCCCTTCAAGCCCCAGGTCGGGTCCTCGCCGACGGGTTTATCGAGCAAGGCGTTCCCGTTCGGGTAGTACCAGGCATTGACGCCGATGGACGATTCCCACCCGACTTTGACGCCGACGAGCAACTCCTTTTTCTCGGCCGGCAAAGCCTTCCACCAGTCCATCACCACGGGAATCACTATCGCCATTTTCTCGTGGCACGCCTTGCGATAGCGGGGGCTCATCAGGTTGGGCGGCGGGAGCACACGCAGTTGTCTTCCCCAATTTCGCCAGGCGATCTTCAGCGCGTGCTCCGGCGTCCAACCAGACCATTCGACGTTCTCTCGATTGGCCGGATCGAAGCCGGAAACAGACGGATCCCACCAGTTCCACAAATCCGGGCGGGACTCCCACCACTGCTCCCCGTCGATCTGAAGGAGCACGGGCGTGTCAGTCGCTTCAGCCAACTGGAGCAGCCCCCGAAGCGAAGTCAGCAGCGACACATCATCTTTCGCTCGAAAATAGCTGAAAATGTATCCGACCCCGACCCGAATCCTCGCGCCGGGCACATCCGGCAAAGCGCGTTTCACTTCCTGGAAACCTTCGAGTGAAATGGGGACCGGTCGGCCTCGCCCCCCACCCGAACCCGGCGTGCGATTGACGAGAATGAATTGGCCGGCGCACGGGGCTTGAGCCGCAGGCGCAGTTGTCGAACAGAATGCAAGCACCAGGAGAACCATGATCCCAGCACCGCAACACCATGATTTTGCTCGGGTCGGCATCATTCAAATGCACCTGTTCGTGTTTGGTAATTTCCTCGTTCGATATTCACGATTTTCTCAGAAACGTCGACAGCGTACGGCCATGAGAATCTATTGGCCCGGCGTCAGTTCGAGTATTTCCTGGCCGTACACCGGCAGGGTCAATTCCACGCCTGCGGATTGCAGTTGCCGACCGGGCAAGGTTCCGAGGCGCTGCTCGCCGAACAACGCGGCCACGGCATATCGGCGGTCCGGCCGGACCCAGGGGATATTGATCGCCCGCCGCTCGGCGCCGCCGCTGCCACGCACCACGACGACTGCGCCGCAACCTTCGCCGTTCAGCTTGCCCCACCAATGCCAATCGTCGTCGTTGGGCGCCGGCACACCGCTGAACTGGAAGTGACGATAGATGTCCCACGATTGATGCAGACGATTAACCAGCGAAAATCGCTTCTGGTAGTGCGCCAGATGTTGGGCTGAGAGCGTGCTCAAGTCGCCCGAGAAGACCAGCGGCGCGCCCAGCAGCCAACTGACAACCTGACGGTCCTGGACCTCGGCAGTCAGGCTGCCCTCGTGGTCTTCGGTAGCTGCGCCGTAAAACTCCAGGCAGTATAACGGCAGGCCGCGATGCGAATAGAAGATCTCCCTCGCCTGATAGCAGGCGGCAAGCAGCTCCGTGCGAAGCTTCTGCGGATTGACGGCGGGGGCGGCCTGGCCCGGCCTCGGGCGAGGAACAATGCCGCGGCAGGCGTTGGGTGAGACGTGATAGCGAGCCGCGTGCTTGAGGGCGGCCAGATCGCACGGAGCGCCGGGCGTATCCCAGTAGATCTCATGCGTCATTTCGTTCATCACGTCCGGCGCGAGGGCACGGAGTTGGTCCTGAGCCTCCAGCAGCCCGCGTAAACCGCGCAGGAGCGATTCCTTGCGTGTACGATTCGGATGATTTTCCGCCAGGTCGCCATAAAGGACGTTGCTGAAATCCTGTTTGAAATAGGTTGCGCCGTAACGTTCGTGCAGCCTCGCTAAGTCCTGGGCATAGAACTCGCGCCAGGGCGTCGTGAAGCTCATCGCAATGCCGCCAAGCCGCGTAACCACCGGCAGCGAGCGGGCGTCGGGCCACGCTTTCAGATCGGGCGAGTTCGCGTCGCGGAAGCACGACAGCCACAACCCCAGCTTGAGGCCGCGCGAGTGGATATAGGCGGCGGTGGCCGCGAAATCGGGAAACTTGGCCGCATCCGGTTCCGTGCCAAGCCGGTCGCGCTGCCAGCCGTCGTCCATGAGAAACTGCACAAAGCCGGCACGAGCGGCGAGATCCGCCTGCTGACGAATCATGGCGTCGTCGAGATTGGGACCGAAATTGGCCCAGGTGAGCCATTGGGGTGCATCACACGGCAGCCGCTCGCCCGCAATGCCGATGTGCCGCGATACAAAGTGTTGGAAGGGACCTTCGATAGCCCGGTCCAGAGGCGTCGAGCGAGCGGAGATGGTTTGTTCGACCGGGCCGGCGAAAGCGTACAAGAACACAGGCTCCGACACGAATTTCTCGCCCGGCGCCAGCACCCACTCGAATCTTGCCGGGTGATAGCCCAGAGCGCCGCTGTCGGCGATGATCCGCATCCCGGAGGGAATTTCGTTCGCCGCAATCACGCCAAAGGCACCGTCGGACGACGAAAAGCCGATCATGCTCGTCTCCACTCCGTAACCGGCCGGGGTCAGCGGCACGCGCCCGGAAATATCGGGAGCCAGAGTGAAGTCATCAATCGTCAGTCGCTCGATCTTCCGCCAAATGCTGCCCTGGTTGGCAACCTCCACCCACTTGCGCACGACGGGCTGCCCACGATAGACCTCGTAAACCGCCGTGATGACCAGTCCATCCAATGTGCTTTCTCGTAGCACGGGCATCCTGCCCGTGCCTTCCGTGGCGAGGGCATCTTGCCCTTGTTCTTCTCGCGCCGGCAAGATGCCGGCGGGACGCAAGGGCGGGGACGCCCTCGCCACAGCGCGGATGGTCAGGCGCGACACGCCGGGACTCGGCGAGGAGACTTCAGGCGTTGCGAGGGCAAAGCTCTCCGCCCAATGGCTGGCCTGGATGCGAACCGGCTCCACCCAGCGCGTCGTTTGACCGAGGCTCGCGTCATCGTAGGCGCCAGGGTCAACGTGCTGGCCCGGCCGGAACGTTTTCACACTGTCGATGGAACCGCCTTCGCCCGGCTTGAGGCCTTTCGGCCGGGCGTTCGGTTCGGCGCGGGTGACGGTCAGGCTCAACTCGGCCGCGGGGCCCGCCAGCAGCTCATGGCCGTTCACACGCAGGCGAGTCGTGCTCAGATTCCCATTCGCCAAGTCAATCACCCGCTCCAGAATTCCCACGGAGATGCGTACCTCTCGGTCCGAGACTACCACCGCCTGCTGCTGGGCGGCAGGCAACATTGGGACCGACAACAGACTCAGCAATACAGCGAGAACATTAGCTTTGTGCATACATGTTACCTCGACGGACGAATCGTAGTGACCTCTCCCTTTGTAGTTGAGAACCTCAACAGGTCGCCGGACAGTTGTTCCGGTTTGTCGCCGTTGCGCTCCAGTGCGACCGCCTTGCCCACGGCGGTCAACTGGTCCATGAACGGCTGGGACATGAGGCCGTTGAGCTGAATCGGAACGTCCCACGTAATCACGCCGTCTTGCTTGCGAATACCCTGGCTCCACTTGACGACCTGCTCCGTGGCAAACCGGGGCGCGCCCATGCCCCATCGCTCGCCTAAGAAGCTCAGGATGTGAACCTGAACGCCGTCGATTTTGCCGTCCACGGCCCGGCGGATCTCGACCCGGTTTGGATCATTGATCTCGCCAGCGGTGTAATCTTCATGCGGCGTCAGAGACAGAATGCGCGGAACCACGCCGGGATTGAAGGCCACGACGCTGTCCGGGTTGCCCGCCCTGACGGCGGCGGCGAAACTGGCGAAATTCGGAGGCTCATCGGAACGGTACATCGAGTTCGGCCAGTAACATCCGTCGAACCACCATCCATCGACCTTCCTGCCCCATTGCGCGGACCATTCGCGGATGACCTGCTCCCATTTGAGCTGAAACTCCCGGTTGGGGTATGCGCCGCTCTGCCACTGCAACGCTTCTCTGGCGACGCGGTCGCCGTTCGGGGCGCCCGCCGGCAGGTACACCATCAATTTGATCCCCCGCTTGTGCAGGGCCTGCGACAAATCCGCAACCAGGTCCCGCCGGGAACATTTACTGGGTTGAATGCCGACGAACTTATCGTACGTGGCGTTGGGTGACAGATAGTACCCGGAATTCTGGCCTATAGTGATAAGGTAATAACCCGCTCCGACGGATTTTATCTGCTTTGCCAAGCCTTCCACGTCGAAGCCGTCAATGAGCTTGTTCCACTGCTCGACGCTCATTTGCATCTTTTCGACGCGCGCGATCCAGTCGGCCAGATAGTGGTTCATCACGCCCCACCGCGCATCCTTCATCCACGCGGCCCTGTCCCGCGGTTCCGCTGCGGTGCCTAAAACGCCGAAAAGTGCAACAAGAACAAACGCAACGGCAATTCGTTTCAAGCCTGCCATGCTTCCGGAGCCTCACTTCGAAAAGCGTCCGACGAAACCGCCGCCGTTGCTCATCTCAATGGTCAGGGTGTCGGATCGCTGAGCGGTCTTGTCCTCCATGACAACCGCATCAGCCTTTTCTTTGTTATCGCGGACCAGCAACGCTTTGTACGCCCCGTCGCCTAAGAATGAGAGCGGCACCTGAATCGTCTTAGCTTGCGGGCCGCACATAATAGCGAGGAACCACATGGCACCGGTACGCCGCGCAAATATCGCCAATTCGCCGATCCGCGAATCGGGCAGCACAATGGTTTGGTCCCATACGGCCGGGATGCTCTTGATCACATCGGCCGCCGGATTGTCGAGCACCGATTGCGGATGCGCCGCCATTGTTAACAGGGGGCTGTCGAAAATCGCAAAGCTTGCTATCTGGTGCGCCCAGGTCGTATCGCCGCGGCGTTCCCCGAAGTGCATGGTTGTATATTCAGTCGGACCCGCCAGAAAACGAGTGAAAGGCAAAATTGTCTCGTGACGGGCACGCTCTCGAAGCGAGCTGCTCTCCATGCCTCGGACGGCCTCTCGTACCAGCTCATTCGGCCAGAACCGCTCCCGCCCGGTCGGCTTGTTCGCCCCGTGAAAATCAACCACCATCTGATTCTCCGCGGCCTTCGTGAGCAGGGCCTCGTAATGGTCGATAACTTCTTTGGCCTCGTGGTCAAGAAAGTCGATCTTGGCGCCGGCGACGCCCAGCTTGTGCAACCGGGTAAAGAATTCTTCTCGCGCCTCCGGCGTGCGCAGTTGGTTGCTGTGCTTCCAGAACAGCAAACCGACGCCCTGCTGCCTGGAGTACTCTGCGAGCTCCTTGATCTGCTCGTCGGTCCATCGGTCCCAGAAGCCCTCGATCACATGGTATTCAAAGCCCAATCGCCCCGCTAATCGGGAAAACTCCTTCATGCCCTCGAACGAACGATCCCCGTCGTCAAGGTAGCGCCATACGGCCCGCCCCGGCTTGACCCACGACGTTTCGATGCCGTCAGGGAAATACTTTGCCTCAGGCGGAGGACAGAGGTTGGGCACGATCGTGCTGTTAACCAGCGTATTGAGGTCGCGGCCAACCATCACGACGCGCCAGGGAGTCGTGATCGTCCCGCTGACGGAAGCCGGTTTACCCAAACGCTTGCCTTCTTCCCGGCCGTAGCGCAGCTCGTATGGATAGTTCAGCGGCTGGCGATGGCCAAGCCCTGTGACCAAGCCGCGCCGGCCGTCGGCTTCCAGGGCCATGCCGCTGTAGTTGACCAGGTTGGCCTCGGTGATCGAGCCATAGCCGGCGTCACCCGGCAGCTTGAACGTCACCGGCGGCCCCGCCCATTGACCCGCCTCGATGTCGGAAATGTCCTGTTTCTTGTACGCGGCCTCGTAGTGTCCGCCGAGGTCGTGGCTCCAGACCGTCGAGCCGGCCGGCAGAACAAAGGTCGTGTACTCATCGGGCACCCGAGATGAGCCTTCTTCACCGCCGATAACGTGGCGGAAAACCGCCCCGTCATTGAAGACGCGAATCTCCAGAACGTACTCGATGAACGAAAGGTCATGCTGCAACTGAACACGGGCGGCGTTGCAATGGTCAACAGCTTTGGCGTGCTTGCCGCGCCATGGATACTCCTGGTTAATCTCGGAGCGCTCGACCTTGCCGATAACAACTCCCGACGACAGATCGTAACCGTCCACGTTCATGACGATTGCAGAAGGATCGAGCACCAGTGTATCCCCAAGTGTCACAGTGAAAGTCAGGCGCTCCGCGTTGGGTAGGATGGTCATCTTGACCTTCCCATCCGGGCTGGCTACCACTACCTGTTCCATCCGTACCCGCTGTGAGCGTCTGGTTTTCGAGGCCTGCCCCGCCACCGGATTTGCCTCAGCAAAACACAATACCACGGCCAGACCCATAACCGTTATCAAGGTGAAGTTTCTGTTCCTCCTTTTGCGCATGAGTTTACCTCCTTCAATACACAAGCATAAAGGTAGGGTGTGCAAATTCCGTTTTTGCACACGCTGACAAACGTCACCGCGTGTGCAATCCGGTCCGTCAGCCCCAGAGGATGCCGGACCGGACACACCCTACGAGTTTGTGCACTTTATTGCGTGACTTTTCCGGTGGCCGCCCACTCGACGCCGCGGGTGATGATCGTCTGAACGTTGGGCGTCATCAAAGCCTTGCGGTCGTGACCGAAGGCGTTCTGGACGACTCGGCCCTTGCCATAGGGCAGCGTGAAGACCAGCGGCTCGGTCTTTTTGCTCCAGTCAGAATCGGCCTGCACGAGCACGTGAATCTCGCCGGTCCCCTGCAGCTTTGCGTACAGCTCGTCGTCGGTCTCGAAGTTGCTTAGCCCCGCAGTGATGGGATGTTCCTTATCGACCACTTTGGCCTCGAAGACGGCTCGCGGCCCATGGCCCGAGGTCCCCATGATCCATTTGCGGCCGCAGAGCTTGCCGAATTCCTCCCACTTCGGGAACGAAGCAGTAGCTAAGTGCTGCACGAAAAAGCCCTTCCCGCCCTTGACGTAGTTCAGGAGGTTCTCCTGGGCTTGCCCCGGCAGCTCAGCCAGACGCCGGCTGCAGATCGTAAAGACGATTACGTCGTACGCGTTCAGGGCTGTGGCGGATTCGAGAATCAGCGGATCTTCGCAGACCTTGACGTCGAATTTCCCGGACTTGACCAGTATTTCGCGCGTCGTCTCGGAGATTTCGCGCCACGGGTGCGCCGAGACATCGTCACCGGTAATCAGCAGGGTTTTGATCTGAGCGGGCTTCTCGGCCGCGTTGCCGGCCATACAGAAACTCAGCACCACCATACACACTGAAGCCAGAACAAGAATTGAACGTCGCATTTGTTTTCTCCTTTCCATAAGTAAATAATTTCGTATTTCGCATCTCGTGCGACGAGCAACGAATGACAAACGACGAGCTATCATACCAGCCTCACCCCTCGGGGGCAAGTATATGCGAAAAAACACAGGATGGATAGGCAGGGCGAATCAATTTACGATTTTCGATTTAAGATTGATTATTTCCGAGAATTTGCTTCATCTCTTGTCAACCGTCAGGCTACGATAAGCGTCTGGAAGGGTAGATGGAGTCCTCGTCAGAGGGCGTCGCGGCAAGGCGTCCTCCCTATGGGACGCCTTACGGCGCTGGCGGGACTTATGGCGCAGCCTCGAATGGAAAAGACCGATCAGAGCTTACTCGACGCCCATCGTCAGGGCGATTCAGCGGCGTTTGGCGAGCTTGTACGCCGATACGGAGATAGTGTGTTAGGCTATCTTGTACGAATGAGCGGCAGCCGGGAGCGGGCCGAGGACCTTTTTCAGGAGACGTTCAAACGCGTGCACGAAAAATCGCATACATTTCGCGGCCCGCAATTCAAGGGCTGGCTTTTCAAGATCGCGACGCGTGTGGCCGTCGATGGCGTCCGGAAAAATAAGCAAATGAAAACTATATCGCTGAATCAGCAAACAGATTGTGCCGGGCAGGACGGCAGCGAGATCGCGGCAATGGTCGCGTCCGATAATTCGTGCAATCCATCCGAGCAAGCCGTTAAAGCCGAGCGGACCGAGCAGGTCAGGCAGGCGGTCGGGGCCCTGCCGGCCAGGCAGCGGGCGACGCTCGTTCTGGCCTATTATCAGCAGCTTAGCTACCGCGAGGTGGCGGCGGTTTTGTGCTGCTCGGAAGGAACGGTCAAAACGCAGATGTACAGGGCATTGAAGACGTTGGCCCAGAGGCTGCCCGAGATTTGAGCAGATAAAATGGAACATCATCTTACAGAAAGAGAGCTTATCGAGTACCGGTTCCGGCTGATCTCGGACGAGCAGGCCGAGGCCGCCGCCGAGCATTTGGCCGGCTGCGACGAGTGCCGAAGCCGCCTGGAGCAGTTGAGCCGCAAGTTCGCGTCGCTGGACTTGCTGCGCGAGGACGTGCAAGTCTCGCAGGAGCTGATTTCTCAGGTATTGGAGCAGGCCGCAAAACCGGCGCCGGCGAAGGTTGTGCCGTTCATTAGACGCCCCTGGGTTGGTGCAATCGCGGCGGTACTTCTCGTAGGATTCGCAGTGCTTATCGGCAGTCTGACGCAGGAACAACTGGCGAAGCAGGAATTCGCCAGCGGGCCGGAACTGCAACAGACAACATCGAGTGATCAATTGAGGCCGCAGATGGAGGCTGACAAAGGCAAAGAGGCGATGGTTGTGGCGAGCAAGCCGAGTGCATCGAGCGAAGAGGTGAAATCCCTGGTAGAAGCGGAGGCCAGCTCGAAGGGGCTTATGACGGCGAAGGAGCCGGCTGCCGTCGTGCAGATGCAGCCGGCTGGCGATTTGGCCCCGGCTGAAGTCCGAACAGACATGTATGCAATGGCTGCATCAAAAGATGACAGCCGTGCGAACGAATCCTTACGACGTGGAATCACCGCGGGTGTGGCGGGACCGGCTGGTGGCACGGGCTTCCAGCCCGTGGAAAACATGGCCAGGATGGCCATGCCACAACCGCCTTTTGCGCCGGCCAGTGCGATTGAATTGGTGACACTGCCCCGGCGGGAGTCCGTGCAGCTCACAATTTATAACTCAGCGGACCTGACGTTGGTACGCGAGCGGCGGAACCTGACGCTCAAAAAGGGCTGGAACTGGCTGCAATTGATGTGGGCTAATACGTTGATCGACCCGACGTCGCTGAGCTTAGAGCCGCTGGAGCAGAAAGATAAGATTGACATACAGCAGTTGGTATTTCCGGCGAGGCTGCGGGAGCTTGGCCGCTGGCTCATTCGCTCGGAGATCAGCGGCCAGGTCCCGTTCGAGATCACGTACTTCACGAGCGGCTTATCCTGGCGGGCGTTCTATATGGGCACGCTCTCGCAGGATGAAAAGGCGATGAAGCTGGAAGGCTACGTCGTAGTCGGCAACAACTCCGGCGAGGACTACGAAAACGCCCAAACCCGCCTGATTGTCGGCCAGGTCCACCTACTCGACCAGATTCGCGAATTAGCCCAACGCCAGTACCCCTACGGCAGTCCAGTGCCAACCGGCAGGCTCGGCGGAGCGGCAGGCTTCGGGGGTGCTCGCAGCCCGGTAATCACGAACAGCACATACACCCAGTGGTGGTCGGGAGCTGGTCTGCGGCGTACGCTTGACACCGAGAGCTTGGAAGAAGCCAAAGAGATCAGGAAGGAAGGCCTGAGCGAATATTTTCTCTATACGATTGAGGGCACCGAGACGATCCCGAACGAGTGGGGCAAGAGGCTGCTTTCGTTCGAGACTGAAGACATCGCCGTCGAGAGTCTGTACAAATACGACGAGGAGCGATGGAGCGACCAGACAATACGTTTCGTCAAGTTCGCAAACGACAAGAAGCATAATCTCGGCCTGACGCCGATTCCCGATGGCGACGTGAAGATATACGGCCGGGCCGATGAGCAGGGGCGTTTATCTTACGTCGGCGGAACGAGCGTCAAATACATCCCGGTAGATGAGGAGGTCGAGCTGAACCTGGGCCCGGCGAGATTAGTGAAGGTCGAGCCGAAGCTAATGGACTTCAAGACAGAAAGCCACGTCTTCGACAATAACGGCAACGTCGCCGGCTGGGACGAGATACGCACCTATAAGATAGAAATGACCAACACGGCAGCGCTGCCGATAGAGATTGAAATCACCCGCGGCTTCAGCACGGCGTACTGGACCTTGCAGACGAATATTCCTTACGAAAAATATGACGTGACGCACGCGCGATTCAAACAGGAGCTTGAGCCGGCAAGCAAGCGGGCGCTCGAATATACAGTCAGAACGTATCACGGCCTCCGTGAACAGGCATTTACCCCAGAACCATAAGAACAGATACTTTTAAGGAGACTTCATTATGAACGGCAAGAAAATCAAGCTCGTGGCAATCATGCTGCTTTTGGGTTGTTCGGTCTCGCAGGCGAGAATCAAGCTGGTCGCGCTGCCGGAGCGAGCGGCGACGGTCATTCGCCTGGACAATCCGCAGGCGACGCTTATCGAAGAAGAGCGCGTCCTGACGCTGCAAAAAGGGCTTAACAACGTGGATTTCTCGTGGAAGGGCGTCTCTATCGACGCCGACTCGATCCGCCTGCAGGCGATTGACCACCCCAAGCAAGTGACCTTGTTGAGCGTCAGCTATCCGCCGAACGAGGCCGCCCTGGTCTGGGACATCAGCAGCGACGGCGACTACGCCGAGACGGTCCGCATCAGCTATCTTCTGAGCAATATCGACCGGCTGATTACGTACAAGGCCGTCGCGGACAAGCCCGAGACGTTCGTCGATTTGAAAAGCTACCTGGTGCTGCGGAACTTCTCCGGCGAGGATTTCGACAAGGCCCGCGTCCTGCTGGATTACGGCGAGGCCTTCGAGCAGGGCATCGACCACGAGGAGACCAAGCAGATGCTGTTCCTCAAGGCCGACAAGGTGCCGATTACGAAGGTCTGGAAGTTCGATTCCGCCGAGCAGGTCTGGGACCCGGAGAAGCTGGAGAACCAGAACGTGGGTATCCCGGTCAGCTATCGCATCGTCAACGAAGCCAAGAGCGGCCTGGGTAAATTCGCTCTGTGGGGCGGCAAGGGACGGCTCTTCCAGGACGATGGACACGAGAGCACGATCTTTTTGGGCGAGGACATGGCGAGGCTCGTGCCGGTCGGCGAGAAGATGGAGCTGTATATCGGCGACAGCCGGGACATCGTCGTCACCCAGAGAAAGATGACGGACGCTCAAATCAACATACGCAGGAACAACAATAACTCGCAGATTGTCCTGTACGATACGGACGAGGAGATTGTCGCCAAGATCGAGAATTTCAAGGATGGCCCGGCCGTGCTGACGATGATTCAGCACATCCCCGGCCAGTGGGACATGGAGGCGTGCACCCTCGACAAAAAGGCGTTGACTCTCGGTACCGATTACAAGAAGAAGGATGCCAATACGCTGGAGTTCGAGATTACACTGCCTGCCCGCACGCAGGCCGGCCCTGCGGTCAAAGAGCTCAGGATGCACTATCATCGGCGAAACATCAGGCCCGGCCAGGACTCACCCATACCGATGCCAATGCCGACACCAAGACCGCCGATGATAAGAAGATAACGAACGTGAACGCATCAGACTTAAGGAGCAGCAAAATGAAACGCTTAGCAATAGTGTTACTGATAATCGTTGCGATGGCCGGCGTCGGACGGGCGAAGGTCGATCTGGTCACGCTGCCGTCGCGGGATACGGTGCAGCTTACAATTTATAATTCAGCGGATATGACCCTGGTGCGTGAGAGCCGAGCCTTGACGCTGAAAAACGGCGCCAATGCGCTGCAGTTCTCCTGGGAAAATACGCTCATCGATCCGACGAGCCTGGAGATGCTGCCGAAGGCCAATGCAGACAAGATCGAGATCGCCGAGCTGGTTTACCCGGCGCGAGTAAAGAACCTGGGCCTGTGGAATATCGAAAGCGGCGTAAGCGGCAAGGTGCCGGTGGAGATTACGTATCTGACCAGCGGCCTGTCGTGGCGGGCGTTCTACATGGGTACGCTCACGCAGGATGAGAAGACGATGCGCCTTCAGGGTTACGTCGTAGTCACCAATAACAGCGGCGAGGATTACGAGAACGCCCAGACCCGCCTGATCGTCGGCAAGGTTCATATCCTCGATGAGATTGCCGAGCTGGCCCGGCGCGAATATCCCTACGGCAGGCCGGGCGGCGAGGTTCCCATGCCGCAGGCCACACCCGCTCCGACACGGGTGCTTATGAGGAGAGCCGGGGCTGAAATGATGGATCTTGCTGCCGCAGTACCGAGCATGCCCAAGGAGATCGAAAAGGAAGGTCTCAGCGAATACTTCCTCTACACGATTGAAGGCACCGAAACGATTCCTAACGGCTGGTCGAAACGCTTGCAGAGCTTTGATGTTGACGCCGTGCCGGTCGTGAATCTTTACAAATACGAGGAGGAACGCTACGGGCCGAGCGTCGTGCGGTTTCTGAGCTTCAAGAACGACAAAGAGCATAAGTTGGGAGAGACGCCTATCCCCGGCGGGATGCTCAAGGTTTATCGCAGCGCCGGCGAGCAGGGAAACCTGTCCTACACGGGCGAATCGCAGTTCAAGTACATCCCCGTCGATGAGGACATCGAGCTGAACCTCGGGGCCATCGGCGACATTGTCGTCGAGCCAAAGCTGATAGACTACAAGACGGAGAACTACCGGTTCGACTCAGGAGGCAACGTCGCCGGCTGGGACGAGATTCGCACGTTCAAAGTAGAGGTCAAAAATACCCGCGACATAGACGTCAAGGTCGAGATCAAACGCAACTTCCCCACGCAATACTGGGACATCAAGAACAGCGGCGAATTCGGGGCATTCGAGAAGGTGGACCTGAGCACGGTCAAATTCACGCTGGACTTGCAGCCGCACTCCGCCAGGACGTTCGAATACGTCCTGCGAACGTACCACGGCGTGCGAGAGGAGAATTGGCGCCCGTAAACGAATAGAAAACAGCAAACAGAATCAAAGGGGCAAGAAAAATGAAACGTGTCGCAATTCTGTTACTGATAGTCTATGCCGCAGCGAACGCCGCATACGCTAAGGTCGATTTGGTCACGCTGCCCTCGCGGGATACGGTGCAGCTTACGATCTATAATTCGGCAGATATGACGCTGGTGCGGGAAAGCAGGGCCTTGACTCTGAAAAACGGCGCCAATGCGCTGCAGTTCTCCTGGGAAAATACGCTCATCGACCCGACCAGTCTTGAGATGCTGCCGAAGGCCAATGCGGATAAGATCGACGTCGCCGAGCTGGTTTACCCGGCGCGAGTGAGGAACCTCGGCCTGTGGAATATCAACAGCGGCGTCAGCGGCAAGGTGCCTGTGGAGATTACGTATCTGACCAGCGGCCTGTCGTGGCGGGCGTTCTACATGGGAACGCTCACGCAGGATGAGAAGACGATGCGGCTTCAGGGCTACGTCGTAGTCACTAACAATAGCGGCGAGGATTACGAGAACGCCCAGACCCGCCTGATCGTCGGTAAGGTCCATATCCTCGATGAGATCGCCGAGCTTGCCAGACGCGAATATCCCTACGGCCGTCCGGGCGAAGGCGTAGAGATAGAGATGCGGGAACGCGGCCTGGTAGAGCAAGAAAACCTCATGGGAAAGGTAGTGAAACTGAATGTGTTGTTCGATGCAGATATAATGGACAAGCCGAAGGAGATTATCAAAGAGGGTCTCAGTGAGTACTTCCTTTACACCATCGAAGGCACCGAAACAATCCCTAACGGCTGGTCGAAGCGATTGCAAAGCTTCGATGTCGAGGCGGTACCGGTCGTGAACCTGTACAAGTACGAAGAAGAACGGTATGGGCCCAGCGTCCTGCGATTCCTGAGCTTTAAGAACGACAAAGAGCACAAGCTTGGCGAGACCCCCATCCCCGGCGGGATGCTCAAGGTCTATCGCAGCGCCGGCCAGCAGGGAAACCTGTCCTACACGGGCCAATCGGAATTCAAGTACATTCCCGTCGATGAGGACGTGGAACTGAGTCTTGGAGCCATCGCCGACATCGTGGTCGAGCCCAAGCTGATGGACTACAAGACAGAGAACTACCGGCTCGACTCCCGCGGCAATGTCTCCGGCTGGGACGAGATTCGCACCTTCAAAGTAGAGGTTAGAAACACTCGCGACATTGACGTCAAAGTCGAGATCAAACGCAACTTCCCCACCCAATACTGGGATATCAAGAACAACGGCGACTTCGGTGCATACGATAAGGTTGACCTAAGCACGGTCAAATTCACACTGGACCTGAAGCCCCGCTCCGCCGGGATGTTCGAATACGTCCTGCGAACCTACCACGGCATCCGAGAAGCGGACTGGAGAAAACCTTCGCGATAATACGAATCAGGAAGGATTCGCGGGTGATAGCGCTGTTTCTCCTTCAATTCTGAACACGTCGAACTGCGGGCCGAACTGCTGCAAATAGTAGAGAGAATAGGCCCGCGTGAAGACCAGCAAAGGCAACAGGATGACGGTCCCGATATAGGGTATCAGCAGCAGGCAGCTTGCACAGCACAGGCATATTCCTACGCAAAAGCCGATCCCGACGATGGCTCCTATCACGATGCTTATCACGACCTGAAAAAGGAGATAGAGGGCAAAGCGAAGCTTGTTCGCCGACAGAATCGTCATGAATTCGCGCCAGCCGGCGGTGCAGCTTGCCGTTCGAAGGAACATGATCGGCACGACAAAGTCGTAGGTAAACTTCTTGATCAAGAACAGCACGATCACGAGGACGAAGAGCATCAAACCCAGAAGAATAATACCGGGGATGGACGCCACACCCGCCAATGCTCCGGCTTCTGACATAATACCCAACACGATCATACCAATGACAGGCAAACCGACGACGAACAAACCGATCAGGCCCAGCACAATTCGAAACAGGAACAGACTGTTGCCGTGCCGCCGGAATTTGCCCCATGGAATTTTGACTTCGGCCCTGTTCGTCGCCACGCAGTGAAGGAACATGAACCGGCCCCGGCTGTTGAGCCAGGCGACCAGAAGACCGATGACGATAACCAGAACGACGATGCTCACTGCTACAGGTGTAATCCAGTACAGGTTATCCGTAACATATTCTTTCGCTCTCTCAAGCTCTTGCTTTACTTGCTCGCCCGGTCCATGTCGTCCACCGGGGACATTGTACTGAGGCCCGCCGCCACCACCCCCGCCGCCTCCGCCACCGGCTCCCAAGAAGGCCAGCCAGGCGCAGAACCCGATCACAAGCCACTTGTTCAGGTCGAAGGGGCTAAAGAGCATCAGCTTGACTCGGTCGATGGCAGGGCTGATGGGATCGATTACGCTTACTCTGTTCGGTCTTTCGGTATTCATCGTATGAATTCTCCAAGATACGTGAGCCAGTTGAAAATCATCGTTAAGACAACGGCAGACTGGAGCACAAAATTCATCTTCAGGAAAATCGAGGCTATGACGGCAACGCCCGCACTGCAGGCGGCGGCGACCATCGCCGCCCAGCCCAGAGTTTTTTCCAACCAGTCGGATCCGGCCGCTCTACGCGTTTCGTCTTTCTTTTTGACCTGTGCTCCTTCGAGCTCGCTCAGGGCGCCGCCAATGAGCGACTCGGTGAATCTCCTGCTGGGTGAGGTCGAATCGCTTGCCGCCTTCAAGAGGCGTGATATATTCTCATCCAGCATCCCGGCCGAATCGTCTCGCGGCGAATTGTCGTTCTCGGGTTTCATAACTTCTCACCCTTTCTCATTCAAAGACGCCAATCGTTCAAGCTCTCGACGCAGCGAAATCCTGGCTCGATATAGCAGGCTATGCACGGCTTTTTCCGTCGTTCCCATCTGCCGGGCGATGTCGGCGGCGGTAAGCTCCTGAATGTATTTGGCCTCTAACACAACTTGTTCCTTGCTCTCCAATCGGCTCAGCGCCAGGCGAACCATATCGGCCGTTTCTTCCCGTTCGAGCAGCTCATCCGGCAGCGGCCTGGTATCAATCGCTTCAAAGTACCGGCTGACGTCTCCGTTCGGACTGGGGCGGCTTGCCCGCTTTCGGACCTCCAGGCGGATGTTGTTCCGGGCGATGGCCAGTATCCATTCTTCCGGGCCACCCTTCGCCGGGTCGTAGCCGCCGCGGCCCCGCACGGCGTCAAAAACGGTCCTTTGCACCAGCTCCTCGGCCAGTGACCGATTTGCCCAGCTTCGCAGGAACAACCCATAAAGCCGCGGAATCTGGCGATCGATAAACACCCGCCACACGTCGGCGTCGCCCCGAGCAAACGCCGCCCATTTTTGTTGGTCCAGTTCATCAGGCACTTTTGCGAGTTTCCATTGTCTGCATCAGCCTCTATCAGCTAATATGCGCGCCGAGGGCGAATTACTCAGATTTTTCCTGAGCAGCGCACAATCTTATCCAGATACGAGAAGCTTTGCGAGGTGATGACTATGCCGCGTCGTATGCGCTTATCTGCTTGGCGTTTGTGGCTTGAGCGCGTTCAGCTCCCTGCGAATGGGCCAGTCCGCAAACGCAAGGATCAAAATCATGATCAGAGTTCCGAACGGCACAAGCGTCAGCAGGCCGAAGGCCCAACAGTAGCCGGCCTTGGAGAATATCTTACAGAAGGCCAGAATCTCGATCACCAGGACAAGTAGCCCCACAAGAACGGCGAATGCAGCGAATATCAGTCCAAACGCTGGCGCAATATCCGGGCCGTGGTGCATGTTCATATCTCCTTTTCAATCCAAAAGATTCAGATTCGCAGCGTGGGCGATAGCCCACCATTAACCTGGTCGAACAGCAGCCCAGGAACTATCGATATTCACTTGACATTCGTCAGTTGAACGATGGCGCGAGCCACCCGGTCCCGGCGTGATTCGATGGGAGCCGGGTCTTTAGTGAAGGTCGTCATGTCACGGGTAATGTCCTCGGGTACGTCGAGCAGGGCATCGCATTCCTGCCGCTGATCCGCCGTGATTTTGTCCTTCTTGCTTTCGAGCAGCTTTTTCAGGATGGCCAGATACTCGTAATCTTCGATGCCGTCTCGCAGCATCTCCCAGCGGATGCTGTCAACCGGCCCATCCAGAACCGGCCCGGACGGATGAGCGTCGGCGGCGGCTTCGGGCGGATAAATGAATCGGCCGTCGCCGTTGCCCCACGGCTTCTTTTCGCCGTCGGGCGTGCTGTAGCCCGAGCGCCAGCCCATGGGATCGGCGTAGGGGTTCTGCGGCTGGTTGGCGTCGGGATAGGCGGCCGAGCTGGTCCAGTAGTTCGACTGCCAGACCAGGATGCCGTCGATTTTGCGCTGCCACGTCTGCCAGAGCCATACGCGCAGCTCCGTTCCGGGATGGTCGATGAACAGGGTGCAGTAAGGCGCCTTCGGGCCGGTGCAAACGTACCACCAGAATTTCTCGCCGTACTTGCGGCGTTCTTCGGCCGGCTCGTTCTTGTAATTATTCGAAACGGGACACCAGATGTTGGGCCCGCCGACCAGGTTCGGATCCACCTGCTCGGTCAGCATGCGATTGATGTCGGGGGCTGCTTCTTTGAGCTTGTTGAAACCGTTCATGACGAACTCGTAGTCTTTGGGATCAGGCTCGTCGAACCAATAGACGTATGCCTCGTCGAGCCAGCCTTTTTCGCGCAGGTGCTCCTGAACCTCGTGACAGTAAGCGCTAAAGGCAGCTTTGTACTGAGGTTTGTCCTCGCTATAGCCTAACAGTTCAGGCTCTCGGCGGGCATGGAACGTGCCGCCGCCGAGGCCCGGAATGCTCAGCCGGAACGAGTTAAAGTGGTAATAGTCAATTCCTCGCGCCATCGCGGCGTCCCAGGCCGTCCAGTCGAAGACCGGCTTGACCTGCTCGCCATTTATCGGGGGCCAGGTGACTCTCAGGTCATCCAGCGGCGATGGGTCATAAGGCGATATGTGATGGGCGCTAAAGCTGGCCCAGTATTTGTCGATCACCTGCCGTTTCTGCTCGGCGTCCGTGAGTTTCTGATAGCGAAATACGTTGCCGGGCGAAAAACCGAACGCCGTCGTGCACGTCATGCGGTCCGGCAGGACGAAATCATAGACCTCCACGGACAGCGGAACCTCGGCGTTGTAGTTTTGCCCCTGCAATTTGAGACTGCCTTTGTAGGTTCCCGCCGGAACGTCGCGAGGCGCTTTGACCCGGACCCAGAACGGCTGATTTTTGTTCGCCTCCAGGTCGATGGGACCTTTCAGTGGCGGCAGCGGGTCCGGCCACAAACCAGGCGACGCACTCTTGTCGGTCGGCCGCTCGATATTGACGTATCGGACCTCGAGCACTTCGACGTTCGCGGCGCCGATAGCCGCCCCGCCAGGGCCGGCCAATTCGCCGGCGCGGATTGTCAGGGCCTTCAGAGCCGTTGTGGGCCGAACGACCAACTGCGCCGCTTCGGCCTCGTTTCGGGCGGTTTTTATCACAATGGCCTGGTCTTTTGCCTCGGGTCCGGCACGAAGTGACGGATCCCGGCTGATTTTCCAGCCGGACGAGGCCCACCACAGACCGACTTTGTCGCCGGAGCCGGGAAGCTGCCGGCCGTATGAAGCACTGAAATAATCGCTGGTTTGGGCTGCCCCGATTTGGCTGGACAGCAACAACGCCAGATAGAGGACTCGTCTGAACATGCAACATCACCTTTCACACGTTTTAGTTCTATTTCGATCCGGCCGATCCGGCGGGTGGCAGCCTCAAACGCTCGTAGGGGCGGCCCCATGTGGCCGCCCTGGGAATTGGGCAACCACACGGGGTTGCCCCTACGATGACCACCCTTCTCGAATTCTCCATCACAAATGCCATCGCGTCAAGGACTCTTTATGCTTGATTCGGAACTCCATGAATCCTTTCCGAAAAGTCCTTAACACACAGTTCCAAAAAGATTTAGCAGTTCTTCCAAAATATTTTCATTTTTCCCTTGTATGAATTAGTGCATGAGTGTATAGTGTATTAAGACTATAATACACTTATGTAAAATCCGGATAAGGCAATATGTTGTTAGAAATCGACCATCACGGCGGAGTACCCATATATCGGCAGGTGATCGAGCAGGTGAGGCGGCAGATAATGGCTGGGCAGTTGGGCGAGGGCCAACAGCTTAACTCGGTGCGCGAGCTTGCCGGACGGCTTCGGGTCAATCCGATGACGATCAGCAAAGCGTATGCCTTGCTTGAGATCGAAGGCCTTGTGGAAAGACGCCGGGGGGTAGGGTTGTTCGTCGCGCGTGTGCGGGAGAGCCATAAGGAGCAGACCAAAGCCAGGCTGTTGGAGCAGATTCTAAAGAAAGCGGCTATGATGGCGGTGCAGTTTGAGATACCGGAGGAAGAGGCGGCACGGATGCTGGTGGACCTATACAGAAAACACGATGCGAGAACAAGGAGCCACTCTAATGAATGACACAAATCCGATAGTACAGATACACGGGCTCAGCAAATGGTTCGGAGGGACAGACGCCCTGCGGGACGTCAACCTGGACATCCACTCCGGCAGCATCATCGGCCTGCTCGGCGCCAATGGCGCGGGCAAGAGCACGCTACTACGTCACATCATCGGGCTTTATCTGCCGAATAAGGGCACATGTGTCACGTTCGGCTGCGAGGCGGGCAAGCTGGGACCGGCTCAGCTCGGGCGGATCGGATACGTCCACCAGGAAGGTGAGCTTCTCGAATGGATGAAGGTCGGCCAGCTCATACGCTACGTCAGCACGTACTATCCGAACTGGAACCATCAGCTCGAAGAAAAGTACGTCGCCGATTACGAAATCTCAATGGAGGCACGCGTTGGGTCCTTGTCGCCCGGCCAGCGGCAGAGGCTGGCGATACTGTTGGCGATAGGTTTCGAGCCGGAGTTGCTGATACTCGACGAACCGGCCTCGACGCTCGATCCCGTGGCGCGCGGACAGTTCCTGGACCTGCTGCTCCAGATCATCCAGAACGAAAACCGCACGATTATCATTTCGTCGCACATTCTAAGCGACGTGGAGAAGATCATCGATCACGTCGTGATAATGGAAGCCGGACGGATACTGCGCGATTGCAGTTTCGACGAGTTGAAGGAGGAATTCCACTGCGTTCGCCTCAGCACGCTGAGCGGTGACCTTCCGGTCAACCTGCCTTTTGAGAACGTCATCCAGCAACAGCGAAGCAACGGCCAGGCCGTGATAACGGTAAGAAATACCACGCCGGAACAAATCGAACAAACGGCGGAGGACCTGAACTGCCAGGTCGAGATTCAAACGCTGCCACTGGAAGAAATCTACAAGATTATCGTTAGCTAAGAGTCCGGCGAAGACTATACGCGTACGGGACGGAAGAAAATGGGCAACCTTACTGCTAACCTGAAGCATCTGTATCTCCATCGAAGCTTTTGGGGCATATATGCGATGTTGGGATGGTTGGTTCTTGTGAGTGCAGCAGGGATTCTGGACAAGGATTCAATGGCGGGACAGGGTGAATTCATTGGTCTGGTCATAATACCATCCATGATGGGCTTCTTCACGACTCTACAACAGGTGGACGTGTTGTCCAAGCCTTTTTCGTACTGTTTGCCTGGACACAGAAAAGTGCCGAGGAACGTCATATTCTTCCTGGCAACTGTGACCAATCTTCTGGGATCAGTCCTTTTCATCGCATATCCCGATTTGCATCGCGGGCAACAGGTGCTGGTGTTCTGCTCGGCATTTTTCGGGGGTGTGCTCCTGTTTTGGGGCGGGGTTGTGTTTGCCTTCAATGTCGGGAGTGCTGCACGTTATATAGGTATAGCATTGCTGTCGCTCGTCTGCCTCGGGGGGCAATACATTGACCTGCACAGAATCATGGAGCGTATCATTGTCGGACATCCGTTTGCCGTGATATTACCAAGTGTTCTTGGTAGCCTCGCAGCATGGCGATTGCTGGGCGATCCAAACCGGGCCCGGCGGCATTGCGGTGTGCCAATATGGCCGGCTATCGACGCGTGGAATCGGAAAAAGGTGCGCGGGTACTCACAAGCCCGCGCCGAGGCCGTGAATAAGAAATTTAAAGGACATCCGAGTCCATGTGTAGAGGAATTCTTCCTGGCCCGGATGAACAGGTGCAGCTACGGGGGTCGCGTACGACACATCTGGGGCGGACTCTACACCACCTTTGGGATGGCCCTGTCGCAATGGAAGGCATGTCTGTTAGGCTTGTTCGTGGCGTTGTCGGTAGTGCTCTTCTTCAGCTACATAAGCCCTGGCGCAACGACCGTATTCTTCTGTTTCGCAGGGGCAGCGATGGCGGTACACATGGGATTGCCGGTATATGGGAGCACCCCGGCTCCCCAGGGAAGATGTGAGAGATTCGCAGCCGCAATTGTCGTAGCTGCCATCATTGCGCTGTTGACTGTCGTAGCGATGGCCATCGTGTCGGTCCTGTCTATAACGTTAGAGCCATTCATGCCGCTCGTCAGACTGCAAGGCAGCACTTACACGTTTTATCCGGCGAATATCCGACACGTGTTTTTTCCTTTGATAATAGTTCCCATTGTCCTTACCTTCGGGTTCTGTTTCCATAGAAGACCGCTCTCCGCTCGTTCATCGACTATTCTTCTACTCGCAATGCCGGTCCTGATAGCAATGCCTTGGCTTATGGCGATTGTTGCTATAACCAGGCCAATCTTTCTTGTGGCAATATTGGCCGTGAGCTGGCTGATATTTGTCGTGGTGTTGCGGTACGTCTGCATGAAGCGATCCCTGGTCGGGCAAAGCCGGACGTATTGACAGATTATTGACTTATGTCTACGGAAGGCTTAGAATGTGACCGTCGATCCGAAGAGACGTTTTCTGCTTAAGGTGGTGGTCAGAGGTGGGCAAAGGATTGGTTGACTTTAGAGATGAAGAAGAATCTTGAAGAAATTGCGGCTGAAGACGGCAGATTCAGCGCTCCGGCGATCAGGTTTGTCTATGAGGGGCTTGGCTATACGGCTAAGAACGTCGCCACCGAGCCCAAGCACGTCAGCGGGCAAACGCTCTGTGAGGGACTGCGAAAATTAGCTCTCGAAAAGTGGGGCGGACTGGCCCTGCTGGTCCTGACCAACTGGGGCCTAAAAACCACACGCGATTTCGGCGAGATTGTCTATCTGATGATCAAACACGAGTGGATGAGCGCGCAGCCCACCGATTCGATAGATGATTTCGACGATGTTTATGATTTCAAGACCGTATTCAAAGAGCAATTCCAGTTCTGAGAATCCCAGTAGGGGCAGGCCCATGTGCCTGCCCTGGGCAACTCGATGTCTAATCCAATTCAAGCGAGTACGCCTGGTCGCATCGGCTTGAAAGATGCTCCGGCGTATATTTCACAAATCCGTAGCTCTGGTACAGGGCGATTGCCTCTTTCAGAACCGAAGCGGTTTCGAGGACCATTCTCCTGAATCCAAGCTGTTTGGCTTGCGATAAAGCGTCATCCAACAACGCCTTACCCAGCCCCTGGCCTCGGTATGTCTTGTGCAGGTACATTTTGCGAAGCTCGCACGTGTCCTGCTCAAGCGGATAGATGCCATAAGCCCCGATGATTGAGCCATCCTCCGCCTCAAGAACCAGGAACGTCCCGCCCCGGCTAAAATATGAAGACTCGATATCTTTGATGTCCGCGTCGGTAGAGACCGGGTCCGGCTTCAAATTATATTCCCTCAGAACACCGTACACCAGATTGACAATATGCTCGCAATCGGTATTGGTTGCAGGCCGTAATCTCGGCCACGCCTTTTTTCCCATGTTGTCAGTCCCTCTCACATCGCAGCAGGCCAGCGTGAAAGCAGCCGGATACAAGCCGCAGCCGGCATTGGCGCGTTGTTATTTCATTTTCGAGTAGGGGCAACCCCATGTGGTTGCCCTGGGTGGGCACACGGGCCCGCCCCCACGGCTTCGAAGTCGGGATGGAAACACCCCTCAAAGACTCCTTCGACCTCGCCCGTCAAATGCACGAGGTAATCTTTGCCGATCTCTACGAACAAATTACCACCGGGCATTTTTACAGTCACCTTGTCATCCACCAAACCCAACCTATGAGCCGCCCCCGCCGCCGCACAGGAGCTGCTGCCGGAAGCCAACGTATATCCGGCGCCCCTTTCCCAAATCCCGATCTCGATAGTCGCCCTGTCTATGACCTTCAAAAGCTGCACGTTGATTCGATTTGGGAACGACTCGTGATTCTCGACGAGCGGCCCTAATTCTCTTGCCTTCCGCTCACTTACATCGTCCGTTGGAATGACGCAGTGCGGATTACCGATGGACAGGCAGGTCACTCTGTATTTTACACCGTTTATTTCCAGCTCTTCATCCACGACTTCGCGATCATCGCCTTTGACCGGAATCTCGGTGCTGCGGAAGGTGATTCGACCCATCTTGATTCGTATCAGATTCGCCGCGTCGTCTTCGATTTGGGCTTCGACAATTCCGCCCAACGTTTCGATACTGAACTGCTTTCTGTTCACGTACTTTTTTTCGTACAAGTATTTGGCGAATATTCTCAGTCCGTTTCCGCTTTTCTCGGCCTCGCTGCCATCCGGATTGAAAATCCTCACGCTCCAGCCGTCCCGCCCCTTGGCCGGGCCGTATAGAATCCCATCGGCCCCGACTCCGAAGTGCCTGTCGCAAATCAGGCGAATCGCATCCGGCGTCAAATCCACGTCGTGAATCCGCGGGTCGATCACAAGATAATCGTTTCCTAAGCCGTGATATTTTCTGAAATGCACGTCCACTATTCCGGTCCCCGCGTACTCACCCAAGTTTCAACTCCATAAACACGGCCCCCTCAATCGGATTATACCTGTACGAGCCCGTCGGCTCAAAGCCCAAAGAGGCATACATCGCCCTGGCCGCTGCCATCGAGGGCACCGTGTCTAATCGCATATAATTGTAGCCGACCTTTCCAGCTCGCTCAATAACGGCTTGCGCCAAAGCTCTGCCAATCCCCAGACCACGAAATGCCGGTCTGACGTACAACCTTTTCATCTCACATACTTTTTCTTCGAGCGGCCTTAACGCCACGCATCCGGCGGCTTGTTCCCGGCACGTAGCCAGCAGCAGGCATCCCTTCGGGCGGGCATAGTCGCCCGGAAGAGTCCTCAGCTCCTCATCGAAGTCCTGGAAGGACAAATCGAAACCGAGAGAATCGGCGTATTCCGAAAACAGCGTTCTGGCCCGTTCAATATCCGCATCTGTCACAGCTTCAGCGATTTTCGGCACTTGCGGGACCTTTTTACCACTCAATTCGCGCGCAAGATATTTTTGCGTCCAGGGACAGGCATTGATGCAAATTCCACAAATAGTAGCGTTGATTCCCTGCCGCCCTGCCAGGCTCATAGCAGCGTCACGGCACGCAAAGGCATTGCACAGCGATTCTCGCGGCGTGCCCACGGTCCAATGGCTGCCGACAATCGCTCCGGCGGGACAGCGGTCCACGCAGCAATGGCAGTCGCCACAGCCTGATGCGTCCACAGGGTCGCCCGTCGTAAATTCGGCCTCCGTCAGGACGGAGGAAAGTCTCACCGCGGGCCCATACTCTTTTGTTATAAGCAGCGCGGATTTGCCGATCCATCCGAGCCCCGCCCGCGTCGCGATGGTTTTATGCTGGATGGGCATACTCAACGTCCGCTCGTCGAAATGCGCCGTTGTCGGTTCGACGGCCCGGGCCTGTTTGCCGAGTTTTGTGAGAATCTCAGCCGCCCGTTCGCAAAGGCCCGCCAAAAGATCATTCACCCTCTTGTATTCTGCGAAATACTCGCGCGTCGGCCCTTCTGATACCCCCCGGACGATGGCCGGATCGAGAGCGACGCCGAGGGAGATCGCCCGTGGCAGACCGCCAGCCATGGCCGGCACATTCCGCACGTCTGCAAAACCGACAAGACACACCCCGTGTGCGAAAAGCTCGCGTTCTATTGTCGAATTGAACGTTTCTATTCGACGGTCTCCAGGAAGCTCACTCGTGAGGCAAGTCTATACATCCTCCACCAAAATCACTTTCGCTGTATCTGTTATGACTTTGGCCTTATGTTTGTCACCCGGCCGGATGAATAGTCCGTCACCCGGGCCAAACGTAAGCGATTTTCCGTCGAAATCTATTTCCATTCGGCCCTCCAAAACGTATCCGATATGCCCCTTGGTGCACCAATCCGGCTCAACGAATTCTCTCGTAAACTCCGCTAATCGCAGCCTTCTGCCGTTGTGCTCGTAAGCTTTGAATCTGACGCCGACCGCCGGCGCATCCCACGCCATCGCCTCGAAATCAATTCTATTGGTCCCCATTTCGAACCCTTACCACTAACGCTTTTTCCATTTTGTAGAAATCCAGCCTCTCGTTATTCCCCACCTCCCGAAAAGCTTTCTCTAAAGTCACGTAGCCCAAGCCATCGTAAAACATCTTGGATGGGAGCGAAGCATCTAACTTGACGACATCGATACCGGCTGAAACGGCCCGTTCTTCAAGTTTCCGCATGATGAGTCTGCCAAAGCCACATCGTTGAAAGGCCGGATCGACAAACACTCTCATAACTTCCTCGTCAACTATCGTGCCCGTTCCAACGATCCGCGTATCCTGATACAGGAGGATGGTGTATCCTTCCTTCGCATTCTTCAATATCTTTTCATCACAATGCCAATCCTTGAAAAACTGCACCGCTTCTTTTGGATAGACTTTTGAGTAACAAGCATCAATTGTAATCTGTACGAGGCTTTTGACGGCGATCAAATCAGACGACCGGAATGCTCTCGTAGAGATATGGTTTTGCGCGGACATTTTTCATCCAGGAGCTTAACGCATTAACTTAATCGGAATCAGGTCAGGAATTTCAAAATGATGTTCTCGTAATGCCCCACCGCTTTTTCGAGGTCGGCGATTTCAATATGCTCATCCGGCTTGTGGCAAAGCCCCGGCTTACCCGGCCCGAAGATGACCACCGGCGCGCCGAGCGACGCAAAATAAGGCCCGTCAGTGGTGTAGCCGGCCGGCATGGTCCGGTCGGCCCCGACGCCGGAGCAAAAGTCTCTGACGAAGTCACAGCGATTGTCCGTCTCCAGAGGATCAAGGTGGCGCAGCTCGGTAACCGCTGCATCGAACTGGCTGTTCTTCGATTTCAATCGTGCTAAGAGTGCTTCCAAATCGGCAAGAACCTGGCGATAATCCTGGCCGGGCAGCGTGCGGATGTCGATCCCGAGGGTGCACTTGTCCGGCACGACGTTCAGTGCGTTTCCACCGGCAATCGTATTGATGCTCATGGTGCACTTGCCCAATAGATCGTGGGTCCGGGCCGAGACTTCGTAATTTTCGAGCTCATCCAGAATCAGCCGCATTGAAGCGATGGCGTTGACGCCCAGGTGCGGCGTCGAGCCGTGGGCGGCTTTGCCCATGGTGGTCACTTCCAGCCATAACAGGCCGCGATGCGCGGTGACAACGGCAAAATCCGTCGGCTCCGGGATAACCACACCGGCAAGCCCAGGCAGCCGGCCCGGCTCGGCGACAAACCTCTCGGCGCCGCTGCTGTCGGTCTCTTCTCCGGCGACGGCGGTGAAGATGATATCGCCCTGCAGCTTCGTTCCGGCTTTGACAATCCGGCCGATAGCGGCGGCAGCGGCGGCGATCCCTCCCTTCATATCGACCGCGCCTCGGCCGTAGATCTTACCGTCGGCTTCGACGGCCCCGAAGGCCGGATACGTCCAGGCCGCTTCGCCGGGACCGACCACGTCAAGATGGCAGGCAAACAGCAGTCCGCACCGGCGCCCGGCGGACTTGACCCGTGCGGTAATATTAGCCCGGTTCAGACCCCATCTGTCTATCGTGCAGTCTATGCCGGAGCGGCGAAATTCGGCAGAAAGCACGTCAGCGGCGGCTGATTCGCCCTTCTCGGTGGTGCTTTCGGCCCGGATGAGTTCTTTCAGGAGCGTTTTCATAGTGGACCGATTATAAGGCAGCAAACCAAAAAGAAAAAACAGAAAATTTCTATTGCAGAGCGAAACGCAACTTTAGATAATGAAGATTTTGAAATGTTCATAGCCGGCGCAAAAGGAGCATACATGGGACCTGTACTGAATGGGCTGCTGAAACTTCAAAGCGTTGAAAATCGCCTGCGAGCCGAGAAAGCAAAACTTACACGGTGTAGAAGAAACGTCGTTATCCAGGAGAATCTGATCAGAAGCCTTCAAAACGCCCTCGAAGCCAAGAAAGAGGAGATGCAACTGACGAAAGTCCAATTCAACCGGATGGAACTGGAGCTCAAGACCCGAGATGGGACCGTCGCCCGCCTGAGAGCCTCCCTCAACAGCGCCAAAACGAATAAGGAATACGCCGCGGTCCTGACGCAGCTCAATACGACCAAGGCCGACAGCTCGAAGATCGAAACTCAAACACTGGAGCTGATGAAAGATATTGAGACGGATGAGCTCGAATGTAAAGACATCCAGCGGCAGATCGAGCAGCAGAAGGAAACGCTCGATCAAAATCGAAAAGAAAGCGAAGGGCTGTCGAGCAAATACGAAGCGGAAATCGACAAGATTCAGGCCGAATGGAACGAGACGGCCCGCGCCGTCCCGAGAGACGCGCTGGAGAAATTCAAACGCGTAGCCGACACGTACGACGGCCAGGCCGTCGCGGCGATCGAGCAGCAGGAGGGTTCGGGAGCTTATAGCTGCGGCGGCTGCTTCATGGGCATCACGGCCGAGTGCGTGAACCTGCTGATGACCAAAGACGATATCCTGCGTTGTCCGAACTGCACGAGAATCCTTGTACTGAGCGATTCACTTAAGGTGTAGAGCCCGGTCGCAGGACCGCAGACCACGGCGTATCTCACGGCCGTCAGGGGTGAACCCGAATTCACATGAACGTTGTTTTGAAGGATTATCGCCGTGCCTGACAAGATAATCGCCCACATCGACGGCGGCAGCCGGGGCAACCCGGGTCCCGCGGCCGCCGCTTTCATTCTGAGCGATTCGAATGGGACTCGATTGCAGGCCAGGGCCGTCGTTCTGGGCAAAACCACAAACAACGTGGCCGAATACACCGGCCTGGTCAAAGCACTTGAAGCGGCCGGAAAAGCCGGTGCCAAAGACTTGGCCGTTTTCAGCGACAGTGAGCTGCTCGTCAGACAGATTAACGGCGATTACAAGGTAAAAAGCGAACACATCGCGCCGCTTTTTCACCAGGCCATCGACCTGCTCGGCCGGTTCAAAAGCTGGAAGGTTCAGCACGTCACGAGGGAGAAAAACAAAGAAGCGGACAAGCTTGTAAACCAGGCCCTGGACCTCGGGCGCGACGTGGAGAGCAAACCGGAATCCGCCGGGAAAAAGGGCAAGCCGATTCGGCTTGGCGTGCTCATCAGCGGCAGTGGAACGACGCTGATGAATATCCTCAAGCATATTGAGGCCGGTCGGCTCAATGCGAACGTGACCGTCGTGATAAGCTCGCGTTCAACCGTGGCGGGCGTCGAGAAGGCGCGAAACGCCGGGCTGGACGTGAAGATTATCCGCAAACAGGATTATCCCGACGTTGAGGAGTTCAGCAGACAAATCGAGCAAGAGCTTGTCGCTGCAAAAGTTGACCTCGTCGTTCAGGGCGGCTGGCTCTGCCTGTGGAAGATACCCGCGAGGTACGAACATCGCGTGATGAACATCCATCCGGCTCTGCTGCCGAGCTTCGGCGGGCAGGGTATGTGGGGACATCACGTCCACGAGGCGGTGCTGAAGGCCGGCTGCAAAATCAGCGGCTGCACCGTTCACTTCTGCACGAACGAGTACGACAAGGGACCTATCATTGTCCAGCGAGCCTGCCCGGTCAGAAGCGACGATACGCCCGAGACACTGGCAGCCCGAGTCTTCGAGCAGGAATGTATCGCGTATCCGGAGGCGATAGGATTGTTCGCCGAGGGCAAATTGACCATTCGCAACGGCATCGCGATCATCAAATCCTGACGCTGTGCGCCTGCCAACCGGCGTTTTGACGCGCCCGCGAGACCCGACAAAGCAACAAGCTGCTACGATTTGGCGACAGCGGGCTGGTTTTCCTGCGGCACAGGCTCCTCAACACCATCGAGCCTCAAGTGATCTTCGTCCTGCACGTCAATCTTGACGAGTTTCTTGCCGCTGAATTTGCCGGCCAGCACCGCCTCCGAGAGCGGATCCTCGATGTAATGTTCGATGGCTCTTCGCAGAGGCCGGGCGCCGAATTCCGGATTGAAGCCTTTATCGATGAGGAACTCCTTGGCCCGCTCACTCATATCCAGTTTCAAACCGTGCTCGATCAGACGCTTGAACACCTTTGCAAGCTCGTAATCAACGATGGTCTGCAAGTTCTCCCGTGTGAGCGCCTGGAAGACGATCGTGTCATCGACCCGGTTCAGGAATTCGGGCCTGAACTGACGCTCCACTTCTTTCTGAAGGATGTCTTTCATCTTCTCGTAGTTTGCCTCGGCGCTCTTTTTCCCGAACCCGAAGCCGGACTGGTTCTTGATCAGGTCGGCGCCGATGTTGCTGGTCATAATCAGGATGATGTTTTTGAAATCGATGCCCCGTCCGAAGCTGTCCGTCAGCCGGCCCTCATCCATAATCTGCAGCAGCATGTTGTAAACGTCCGGGTGGGCCTTTTCTATTTCATCCAGGAGCAGCACAGCGTACGGCCGCCTTCTAATCCTTTCGGTCAATTGCCCGCCTTCTTCATAGCCCACGTAACCGGGAGGGGCCCCGACCAGCCGGCTCACATTGTGCTTCTCCATGAATTCGCTCATATCGAGCCGAATGAGGGCGTTCTTGTCGCTGAACAGGAACTCGGCCAGGGCCTGTGCAAGCAGCGTCTTTCCCACGCCGCTGGGTCCAAGGAATATGAAACATCCCATCGGACGATTGGGGTCCTTCAGGCCGCTCCTGCTGCGCCGGACCGCCTTGGCGACGGCGCTGATGGCCTCATCCTGCGAGACAACCGTTCTGTGCAGCTCCGCTTCGAGTTCCAAAAGCCTCTGGGTTTCTTTCTTTTCCAGCCTCGTTAACGGCACTCCCGTCATGTTGCTGACGACCTCTGCAATGATCTCATTGTCCACCACGCCGGTGGACTCTTTGTTTTCCTCGTACCACTCCCTGTGCATCTGCGTTTTTTCATCCAGAAGCTGCTGGGCCTCATCTCTCAAGGCCGCGGCCCGCTCATAGTCGGCATTTCGGACCGCCTCGTCTTTTTCGCGCTGGAGTTTTTCTATTTTTTCTTCAATCTGAGTCAGATCCGGCGGAGGCGTCATATTCTTCAGCCGGACTCGCGCGCCTGCCTCATCGACCACGTCGATGGCCTTGTCGGGCAGGCATCGGCCGGTGATGTACCGGGTCGAAAGCTCCACGGCCTGGAAAAGGGCCTCGTCGGTGAAACGGACCCGGTGATGGGCCTCGTACCGATCCTGAAGCCCTCTGAGAATCTCCAGCGTCTCATCCTTTGACGGGGGCTCGACTATGATCGTCTGGAAGCGTCTCTCGAGCGCTCCATCCTTCTCGATATGCTTTCTGTACTCGTCCAGTGTCGTTGCACCAATACACTGGACTTCTCCTCTGGCCAGCGCGGGCTTGAGCACGTTGGATGCGTCGATAGCGCCCTCGGCCCCGCCGGCGCCCACCAGCGTATGAAGCTCATCGACGAACAAGATGACGTTCTTGGCCCTTCGGACTTCGTTAATAACCGCCTTGATTCGCTCTTCGAACTGGCCGCGATATTTCGTCCCGGCGACCATCATCGCCAAATCAAGCACAACGATGCGCTTACCATTGAGGATTTCAGGGACCTGCTTGTTGATGATCTGCTGGCTCAAGCCTTCGACAATGGCCGTCTTGCCGACCCCCGCCTCGCCCAGCAGAACCGGATTGTTTTTCGTGCGCCGGCAGAGAATCTGTATCAGCCGCTCAATTTCTCTCTTTCGCCCGATCACGGGGTCAAGCTCATTGCTCTCGGCCAGCAGCGTAAGGTCCCGGCCGAAGCTGTCCAGCGCCGGAGTCTTGCTCTTGGCTTTTCGACCGACCGCCGGCGTCATTTTCATTCCCAGGGCGGCGGAGCCTTCATCGACTCCGGCACCCAGCAGATTCAAGACCTCCTGCCTCACGTCCTCGAGCTTCAGGCCCAGATTCATCAGCACCTGTGCCGCGATCCCTTCGCTCTCGCGCAGCAAGCCTAAGAGGATATGTTCGGTCCCGACGTAGTTGTGGTTGAGCGACCGGGCCTCTTCAATGGCGTACTCGATCACCTTTTTGGCCCGCGGGGTCTGCGGCAGCTTGCCCATCGTCACCATGTCCGGGCCGCTCTTGACAAGCTTCTCGACCTCCAGACGCAGCTTCTTGATATCCACTTCCAGGTTCTTCAGAACCGTTGCACCCACCCCGCTGCCTTCTTTAACCAGGCCCAGGAGGATATGCTCGGTCCCTATGTATTCGTGGTTGAATCGCTGGGCCTCCTGATTGGCCAGCGCCATAACCTTCCGCGCACGGTCTGTGAAACGTTCAAACATCGCATACTCCGAAATGTCAATCTCAGAAAGTCTTTGAATCCGACTACGCCGTTTGGCCCTGCTATCCGCGCCGTATGCAACGGGCAGGTCAAACCCGGTGTATTATATCGCATCCAGCCCGTTTGTCAAACACGGCAGTCCGTCAAATCCCTGCTTTTGAGGCTGGCAGTGCATTTCTCTATATACCCCGGGCAAAGCGGATGTTCATTTTCGGCCCTACTTTTTCAACGACCCCTGTTCTATCGACAAAAAGGCACAACGACTTTCCAATTGTCCTGATAAAAATGTGGGGTTTTGGGCCTTTTCAAGACGATGCTTCGCGTGGTAGGACAGGGCCGGCAAGATGTTCACCGGCCGGAAAGTAGTCGGACGAACGCAAGGGGGGTGCGTACACAAAACCATGCCGCCGGCCTGCGCCAGCGGCAACAGCGTCATCCGACCTTCAATTCGCGTCTGTATTTGACCTCCCTGCTTTTGCGTCAGGTCCTCTATACCTCAGCCGTTGTTTTCCTCGAGCAGCTTTCTGAGGTACTCATTCTCGCGGCGTGTTGCCTCAAGATCAAAGACCTGGTACTTGATGCAGACCCGCAGATAGTCCAGCGATTCCTGAAGGCTGCTGATGCTCTTCTCAAGCTTCTGACGGTTTGCCTGCGCCTGTTTGGCGAGTTGAGCCAGCTTCCTTTGTTGTGGGTCTGCAGCGTCTCCAAATTCTTTTACCAGTTCGTTGAGCTTGTCTTCCAGGTTTGTCTCGTCCATCGCATCTCTCCTCTCGAACACACGTCCCTTTTCATTCACCCTAAGCCTAAATGTAGAGAGCCCCCGAAGCCTCTTGGCCATAAATAGTGCAAAACCTATGCCCGGCCCAGAAGGCACGCATTTACTGCTCAATTTCGCTGTTTTTGGCTCAAAAATGGGCAAATAGGACCAGTTTATCTGACGACTGTAAGCTTTGTCTCTATTCTGCGAAAAAAAGGCGTTATGGGGATTGAAACTTCCAGTTTCAAAAAAACAACGTTTCAGTTACAGGCGAATTTTAGAGTTGGATATAACAGCAGTATTCGAAGATAGTTAAGCGAGTGTTGATTTACATCAACAACCATGTCGCCTCACAACAACACCAGTGCTTTTTCAGGGGCATTATCGGCCCATTTTGCACTTTGTCGAGGCGTTTTCTATATTTTAACTGGCCCGGAGGGCGAGTGTAGTCGGGTCTGTAGATATGCACTGGCTTTGGGGCGGAAGGCCAAAAACAGATTCGAGAAGCAATTCGACGGACCGCCAGAGGTGTTATCTCTTGACCGCCCATAAAAGAACAGAGGTGTAGTATGAGCAGAAAAGAAACAGTTAAAGAAATAGATCACTTGAAGGACCAATTGAAAGCAGCGAACCGCCAGAGCGATTCTCGCCTGCTTAAAATGGCCTTGTTCATGGTCATATTAGCAGTTATCGCCGGCTTGATGTACGGGAAAATCCAGTTGTTGTAGTACTTCAGCGCTCGGCGTTGCTGCGATCAAAGACTTCTTCGTCGTCCCGACGCCAAGCAGGATCGACTATGCACAGGAAACTCAAGTCGGAATCTCCCGTGTTTTCAATGTGTTGTGTCGCACGGGGCGGGATGTAAACCGCGCATCCGGGACCGACAGCGAACGTTTCCCGGTCAATGTACATCATGCCCTCACCGGCCAGTACGTAATAGACTTCGCACGATTCGAGTCTGTGAGGTTTTGTTTTCCGGCCGGGGCCGACCATTGCATGGGCCAGACTGTAGCGAATATCCAAAGCTGCTTTATCAGGGTGCAGAAGCTCTCTCAGAATTGAGCCGTCCCCCGCGATAAACTCCCGGCAATCTCTCAAGAGCTTTACGAGCATAGTCATCCTCCCAGGAGAATCGAGCCTTCTGCGGAACCTTCTGTAAAGAACGTCCCCGCAACACAGGCAGTCTGCAAACAAGCCAACGTCGCGGCTACCAGCGCGCGAAGCGCGATCCCGCCCATATTGCGAGCCTTCTCGGGAGCTAATGCGCAAAAGCCCCCAACAAAAATGGCCATCGAGGCGAGGTGGGCAAAGCCGCACAACGCGTACGTCGTAATCACTGCCGAACGGGGGTGCTGCAGAAGATTCTGCTCCAAAGCGGCGGCCAAATCCCTGTACGCCACAACCTCGGTAACAATCAGGCGCTCGCCGATGATTTTGGAAACTACGCCTGCGTCGGACGGCGGAACGCCCAGAACTAACGTGAATGGATAAAAGACGTAGCCGCAAAGTGCCTTCAAAGACCACTCGCCATGAAAGCCCAGAAGCGGGTTCATCTTTGCGCCCAAAGCGGACAGCAGCAGATCGGCCAGCGCAACCAGACCTAAAATCGCTATGAGCAGGGCCACAATCCCGACGATCATCTTCACGCCGGCGTTCGCGCCGCTGATGAGCGCCTCGAAAAGGCTTGTCTCCTTTTCATAGAAAGGCCGAACGTGGACACCCAACGTTTCGGGCTTCTCGCCCTCGGGAAGAATGATCTTCGACATGAGCAGCGCCGCCGGCGCCGAGAGCAAAGACGCCGAGACCAGGTGCCCGGCAATCGTCGGGAATTGATGGATCAAGCTAAACACGTAGAGCGCCAGAACGTTCGAGGCCACGCTCGCCATCCCCGTGGTTAAAATGGTGCAGACTTCGGATCTGGTGGTCCGGCTCAGATAGGGCTTGACCGTGAGGGTGGACTCGATCCCCACAAAAATGTTACTGGCCGTGACCAGAGATTCGGCCCCGGATACTCTCATGAGCCGGGTAAACACATAAGCGAAACCCCTGACAATCAAGGGCATCACGCCAAAATAGTACAGAATCCCGATAAGAGCCGAAAAGAAGATGATCGTGGGAAAGGCCTGGAAGGCCAGAATGAACCCGAGTGACTTTTCGCCGGCTTCGCTTGTCTGACCCGGCGCCAGCGCCAGCGGGCCGAACACGAACTTGGCCCCCGCGGACGCCGAATCCAGAACCTTAACCACGACGTCATTGACGATAAGGAACAGCTTCGAGCCGCTGGGGACAACGAAAATGAATGAAGCGACTAATAGCTGAAGCCCAATCCCCCAGCCGATGACCCTCCAGTTCATGTTTTTCCTGTCGGCCGACAAAAGCCACGCAAAGCCGGCCAAAACGAATATCCCCAAGAAGCTGACGAGATTATAAATATCCATATCTTGCCTGTGAAACGTCTAGCCCCAGAGCAAGCGTCATAAAAAGCATTGTTACGCCGAAAAAGGACAGGTAGTGTCAAGTATCTTTCGTGCGTAGTTGGCCAAGAATCGCCATAACATGAAATACCCTATCGGCCAGTATGGCGGTGAAACTATCCGCCGCCATCATGCCATGACACACTATGTTACGTATATTCCAACCCCTTTCGTCGGTAAATAGAATTTGCAAGTAAAGAGCGGCATCTTCCCCCAGTACATTGATAACAAGCTGATCTCTCAAAACTTCATCAAATGTCTTTAGAACAAGACAGCCCGTACGATGCTTTCTGTATATGGCTCCACCGTTAAGCTCAATGATTTTCCTCACGGCGTTTTCTATTTGTGGGATAAGAAGGTGCAATGCGATAATGAATTCACCTCTCAAATAGGCATTCAATCCTGACTCGATAATTACCTTCCTATCTTCCTCAAAAACAGGAGACTTGCAGGCATAATCAACAACTTTCTTACCGGTCACTCCGTACTTCTCTTTTAGTCTTTGTAGTACAAACCTAAGGAAAATTGCCTCAAATTTCATGTTCTGAGATATCTGTAGAACAACGCGCCCGTCCATATCATCCATGATGGACCCAACTTCCGCAGAGGGTCTGCCTTGGTCATCTTGTATAACCACTGGCATATCAAACATGATAGGATTCTTCTCTGATAGGTCGTGGATTTGATCTTTCACATCACACTGCTTAGGAATGTAGCTACCTGCGATTCGTTTCATGCTTCCGTCAAAGTCATCCGAGATAATACTCTCGACATATTTGTCCATCTCTTCCTTCGGTATTTTGACGGGAACCGAAAAAGCAGATAATTCATCCTTGCATTTTTTCCCTATTTCGCGTAACCTCACAGCTACAGCATCGGCATCTGACTTCAAACCGAAATCCACGTAAACCGAATGTATTGTCCGCAACCATGAAGATGCTGTTAATGCATCAGCTTTCTCAACCAAGATGAGGAAAGCTTCCCCGTATTTTGTAAGAACCCTTCGCACATCACCTTTTTTATCCATCTTTCTATAGTAACTCGCAAGGCGAATTGCGATGTCTTTAATTGCAAAGGCATCCACTTCAGATAGTTCGCTCGCATTTGCCGTTCGCTGCAACTTGTCCTCAAGATCATCAATGATCTTCGTTTTCTGACTATCAGAAAGCGGAAGTCCTTTATTCGCAAGGAGCAGGTCGTAAGTAAGTCCCCAGACTCGGGTGTCTCCATCACTATCATGTCGCTTCTCATACGACATGATAGTGTCGCATATTTGCCTGACCCGATCCCCGTCGTTCAGACTTAGAGATAATGCCAAAGCCCTTTCCAGCTTTGTGATCACACTTTTGACATATTTATGGCAGTCTCTGTGAGCAATGTCGGCAGTGGCATCGATCACTATCCGAGCCATCTCAGGGTCGGCATTCTGACCTGTAACGTGACGGCTGAAATCCCAGACTAGTGACGCATAGCGTGTACGCAATATCGGGTGGCCCGCCTCTTTCGCTCTCATTGCCCAGTAACTCAGCATTTGTGGGTTCACACAGCGAATGCTTGGCCACTCGCCTATCCGCCCATCATCCCCAGAGAACACCCACTTCGGGCCGAAATATAATCCCCAGCCTGTGTCAGTATTGGAGTAATCTTCCCAGAATCCGAAGGCCATTTCTTCAGCCTGAAGCTCCTCACTCGGATTGTCTCCCCTCCCTTTAATCTCATGTCGCAGTTTCTCCAAAGCACTTTCAATCTCATGCTCACTATATGGCTTGTCTCCCTGTTCAAATCTAAGTAAGACATCTTTCAGATCCGTCCTTGTATCATTCATATCAGATCTCGATATCAACTACCATGATCTATTGGAGGCCCAGATTTTCCTTCAACCCGAAGAGGATGTTCATGTTCTGGACGGCCTGACCTGATGCGCCTTTTACGAGGTTGTCGAGCACGGAGAAGCATACGATCCTGCCCTTAACGCACGCCGGGAAAACGTGGCAATAGTTGGTGCCGGCCACGTCTTTGACGGCGGGGGCCTCTTTGCGCACCTGCACAAAAGGCTCTGCACTATAGAAATCGTGGTAAAGCTGGAGCAGCTCTTCAGAGCTGATCTGGCTCTTCGGCTGAGAATACACGCTCGAAAGGATTCCCCTGTCAAAAGGTCCCACGTGCGGCTGAAACAGTATCCGGACGTCAGCCCCGGCGATCTCGCCGGCGATCTGCTCCATCTCGGGCGTATGGCGATGCGTCCCAATCCCGTAGGCGAATAGATTCTCATTCATATTGGGAAAATGAAATTTGGCCGAGGGGTTCTTGCCCGCTCCCGACGCACCCGTCACCGAATTGACGATAATCGAATCCAGCTCGATCAGCCCTTCCCTCAGCAGCGGTGCAATCGCCAAGATCGCCGCGGTCGGAAAACAGCCGGGATTCGCCACTAAATCCACATCCTTTATCTGCTCGCGGAACAGCTCCGGCAGCCCGTACACGGCCCGGGCCAGATTGGCCGTGTCCGTATGCTTGACGGCGTAGAACTTCTCGTAAACCGCGGCATCCTTGAGCCGGTAGTCCGCGCTGAAGTCAATAACTTTCAGCCCCGCATTCAGCAGCCTGGGCACGAACTCCATCGAGACTTTGTGTGGCAGGCAACACAAAACCACATCAGCCAGGTCGGCCAGCTTGCCAAGGTCCAGCGGCTCGATCGGTAAATCGCACCGTCCCCTGAATTGCGGAAAAACATCCTCAACCGCTCCACATTCGGCGGGTATAGCGGTCAGGTAGGTCAGCTTGGCCTTGCTGTGCTGAAGGATAATCTTTATCGACTCGGCGCCGGTATAGCCGCTGGCGCCGATGATTGCAACCCGTATCATTTTAAATTCTTGCTTCATGTGTAAACTACACTCCGAAAAGTCTCTCTGGAGGAATACCACTCCAGTTAATCTACTGCCTTGAACTTTTCCAGCCCGATTTCCCGAATCTGCTTGAGATTACCTATTCTATCCGTGCGAAACACAAAACCCATCAGTTTCGAGACGAAGTTGTTCAGTTTCCTACACCGCTTCAGATCCTCGAATTCCCTGCACTCGGCACACGTGTTATAGTTTCTGTCCACAGCGCATTTTTTGACCGGACAATTTCTGAACATGGGCTTGTCGCTGTGGCATCCGTGGCACTTTAGCTTTTTGAACGCCCCGCAGTCCGAACACACCAGACCGCAGTAAGCCACGATCTTTCCGTCAGTGCTCTCGGCCATTTTCTGTTGTCCTTCTGCTTCAGGCGCGTTGCGTCCGGCTGTTTCACTCCGCCAGCCGCAACAAAAGAAACAGCCGCCGGAGTCCCCTCCCGGCGGCCATTGTAATTTCCCAGGAGCAAAAGTGCAAATCAGCGCTTCGAGAACTGGTATCTTCGCCGTGCGCCGCTCTGCCCGGGTTTCTTGCGCTCGACCATCCTCGGGTCACGAGTGAGGTGTCCGCCGTCCCGCAGGACGTGGATGAGATTGCTGTCATAATTCCGCAGGGCCCGGGCAATTCCAAGCAGCGAAGCGCCGGCCTGTCCCGTGGTCCCGCCGCCGCTGACGTTGATGAAGATATCGAACGCGTTTTCCGCGTTGACGGTCTTCAGGGGCGCCAGCACCGCTTCCCTGTCCTGCACCCTCTTGAAGTATTCGTCCAGTTGTTTCTTGTTGACCACCAGCTTGCCGCTGCCGGGCTTGATCCTCACGCGAGCGACGGAGCTTTTCCTTCTGCCGGTGCCCCACCAGTATCCACCTTTCGATTCCTTGACCGGATCAGGCGCAGCCTTGGGCTGGCTTTCAGGAGCCTGAGGGATCAGTTTGTCGCCGGGCTGACTAACTTTAGTCTCTGTCATAGCTTAAAATCTTTACTTAAAAAGTTCAATCTTTTCAGGTTTCTGGGCCTGGTGCTCATGCTCCGGACCGCGATAAACCTTCAGTTTCTTCAACATTTGTCTGCCGAGGCTGTTTTTCGGCATCATTCGCCGCACGGCCAATTCGATGACCTTCTCGGGCTTGCGCGCCATCATATCGGCAAAGCTGATATACCTGTGGCCTCCGGGGTAACGCGAGTAAGACTCGTACTCCTTGACTTGGGCCTTCCTGCCGGTCAGCTTGATCTTCTCGGCGTTGACAACGATCACGTAATCGCCCGTATCGACGTGCGGCGTGTACGTTGGCTTTGTTTTGCCCATAAGGATAGGCGCGATCTTCGCCGCCATTCGACCGAGGATAACGCCCTCGGCGTTCACAAGCAGCCATTTCTGCTCGACCTGATTCTCTTTTGCCATAAAGCTTTTCATAGAAACTCTCTCGTTCTACCACTAAAAGTCCCTTATTTTAGCCCATTCATTCAGGCTGTCAAACTATTTTTGTGGGAAAAATTCAGGAATTTCCACTTCATCAGGTCGCTGAGCAAATACCCCGTTTGGAATTGGCTTTGACTCGTGCGGTTATTCCATCACAAAGAATACAGCCAGCCCCGACGCTATGGGTTTGTTCTCCCAGAGCCGCCGACGGGACTTATTCTCATAATTCTTTGTGAAAAAGCACTTTACGTTCATTCGGGCTTTCCGAAGAATTGGCTTCCTTTTGCATAATCATAGCTGATTGGCCGTCGCTTTCCGGGTAGTAAATGAGACTCTTTGGCCGGGCGACGGTCTTGTGGAACGATTCGCCTACGATGTCGCGCTTTCTTTCACGGGCAAAATCACAAAAAACGTCGTCCCCTTGCCCAATTCGCTTTCGACGCGAATACGGCCGCCGATGCGAGTTACCACATCCTGCACGATACAGAGTCCCAGTCCCGTCCCGTGGCCCCTGGGTTTGGTCGTGAAAAAGGGCTCAAAAAGCCGCTCGAGATTCTCCGGTGCAATCCCGCCGCAGTCATCGGAGAAACGCAGCTCCACCCGGCCCTGGCCTGCCACGGCGCTGATAACAACCTGGTGGGCCTTTGTGCCATCGGCCGCCTGGATGGCGTTTTCGAGAAGTGCAAAGAATAGCTGCTCCAGGTCTGTCTCGTTCATCGACACAGAGGGCAGTTTGTCCATATTTTCGAGACGCAGCGAAACCCGCGCCTGCCGTGCACTTTCCTCCAGGAGTCTGACGACTCTCTCGGCCGTCGCATACAGACTGACTTCACCAAAACGCGTGTCCGAAGACTGCCTGGCAAAATGACGGAATCGGTTGATAATGGAGGTGATATTAGAGACCTGGCCAATACTGTCCTGAAGCCTTCTGATCGCCGTGCTCGAACCCGATGCAGCCATTAGCTCGTCCAATACGTTGTCCAGCGAGAGGCGAATGACGGTCAGCGGCTGCGTGATTTGATGCGCGACGGTCGCGCTGAGGGTCCCCAGCGAGGCGAGCTGCTCGGCGCGGGCCATTTGCGCGCGGAAATTCGTGAGCTCCGCTTCCTTCTGCCTGGATTCGGCCATATCCCTGCACACGGCCACGGTCCCTGTGACCTCGCCCCGGTCGTTCCGGACCAGGGTGATGGAGACGTAGCAGGGAAAAAGCGTCCCATCTTTTCTGGCGTGCCACGCCTCGCCGGCGTATGAGCCGCCTTTTCTTATCTGGGTGAAGATTTGCTCGTATCGTTCTATCTGATTCCGGGCGTACAGATTAGCGGTTTTCATCCCGACCATCTCCTGCCGGGCGTAGCCGTGCATGCGGGCATACGCCTCGTTGACGTACATCAACTGTGATTCCACGTCGCCTATCGCCACCCCATCAATGGACTGTTCAACCGCAGAGCTCAGGGTTCGGACTTCCTCCTGGGCCTGCATCAGCTCGTGGATATCCCGCGCAATGATCATCGCGGTCCGGCATTGCCCACCGGGCAATGACGGATCCTTCAGCGGTTCTATCGCCGTGTTATACCATCGAAGCTGGCCCCTCAGCTTCGTGGGTATTATCACGTTCGCTCCGCGCCCGCTCTTTATGACCTCTTGTGCACGGGCCATCTGGCGGTCTGCGATGTCCTTCGGGAAAAGGTCCCACATCGTTTTTCCAACAAAGTCGCGCGGGGCGCCGCCCAGGCGTTTTGCCGCCGTCTCGTTCATAAAGGTAAAGACGCCGTTTACGTCAACCGTGGCGATCGCTTCACCGGCACTTTCCACTAAAGTCCGGTATTTCTCCTCGCTGACGCGAAGGGCATCCTCCGCCTTTTTCCACTCTGTGATGTCAATGGTTGTGCCGATCATCCGCAGCGGCGAACCATCGTCACTGTAGGCGACCACTTTTCCACGCCCCAGAACCCAAATATAGTCTCCTGATTTGGTCGCAAGTCGATACTCGACCTTGACGGAGTCCGTTTGCCCTTTCAAATGTCCATTCACCGCCTCAAACACGCAAGCCCTGTCATCAGGATGGATCCGCTCTTGCCATTCCTCCTGCGAGGCCAAAAGCTCCCCCGGCTCGTACCCTAACATCGTCGCATGACGAGGATTCCTATAGACCTCGTTTGTGACCATGTTCCAGTCCCACAAAGCGTCATTGGTCGTCTCCATGGCCAAACGGAATCTCTCCTGACTGTACCTCAGTGCCTCCTCCGCTTTTTTGCGAGAAGTAATATCGGTAGCTGTGGCCGCCAGGAACAACGGCTCTCCCTTTTCATCCCTGACGACCGTAGCGCTCATTAAGGCGGGAAAGACGGTGTTGTCTTTTCTCTTGTGCCATACATCCTCCGCGGTATAGCTGCCTTCCTGCACGAGCCGCCGATTCAGTTGGTTCACGCGTTCCAACTGCTCTTGATTATGGAAGGTCGAAAGGTGCCTGCCGATCAGCTCGTCCGGCTCGTAGCCGTGCATCCGTGCAAAAGGCTCGTTCACGTAGGTCAGATTGCCTTCGAGGTCGCTCATGGCAACGCCGTGGCCCGCCTTGTCGGCAATCGTCTTGAATTTTCTGATTTCATCCTCCGCTCTCTTGTGATGGGAGATGTCCTCACCGAAGGATTGAAAAAGGACCGCCCGGCCCTGCTCGTCGAAGAGGGCACGATTGGTCCACCGCTGCCAGCGGACCTGGCCGTCCGCAGTGGTGACTTCGTGCTCGTGCGTCATGGACGGGGAATCGACGGTCAGCGACAGAATCCTGTCCAGGACGGCTTGCCTGTCCGCTTCGGGAATCAGAGACGTGAACTTGCGGCCGATCAGCTCTTCGCGGGTCTTTCCGAAGTATTCGCAGTAGGCGGCATTCACGAAAACAATCTCGCCGTCCGGCAGAAACCTGCACAGTAAACCGGGCAAGTCTTCAACGACCGCACGGTATTGTTCGAGCTCGAGAATACGCCGGCGCAGCCGCTCCAGCTCTTCTCGCAATTCCGCTTCGGTCCTGCTCTTGTCGGACATTCCGCTTCTCTCCACTGCCCTGAAACGCCAATTACACACCCCTGGCGCAAATCTTAGTCAGTCCCCGCCTTGTAAGACTCGTAGGATGGGCAACTGGTTTGCCCATGCTGCACCTCGAACCGCATAGGCAGGAGACACTGCCCATCATACCTGTCTTTGGTAGCACACGTCGCTGCACCTGTCAAGGGTGGAGTCAAGAATTCTTGACGCCACAGGTATAACGTGACGCTCGAAAGGAAATCAGGATGTATTGTCGAAAATTTAACCGCCGATGAACGCAGACGCCGTCCTGAGCGGAGCCGAAGGATTAACGCTGCAAAGGTGGAAAAACCGAAAATCGAAAATCAATTCGGCTTCTTGCCCTCGATCAGCCCCTCCGCCTCCGCCAGAAGATCCTGGACTTCCATATCCTCGGCGTAAAACCTGTTCGTCGTCTCCTTGAAGCGAATCCGCAGATGCTTGCGGGAAACCATGTCATCGAGGATTTGCAGAGGCAGGGCCTCTGTCCGCCCGATCAAGCTCGTGCGCCGGCCCAGAGGCAGGTATTCCCCTCTCTGCTTGCCCGAAACCACAACCAGCGATGCCATACTCCCCAACCGTAGTGGAAATTGTGGGGTGGGCCGCGCCCACCAACTCCGCGAGAATGGACACAGACGGATGGTGGGCACAGCCCACCCTATGAACCTGATCCAGGCAACCGGTGGCGACCGCAAACCAAAGATCGATATGACAAGGGCTACGAGCGTCATCTCGTGGCCTTTGTCCATTTGGGTATGTCACCTTTCGCAGGCTTGACAGGTGCTTCACGGCAAGGTTTTCCCTCTTGGTACAGCTTCAGCCGAGCCTCGTAGCTGGCACGATCTCCCCCAGCGACGGCACTACCTTGATCGATCAGTGTAATGGCCTCCTGCTGCGATTTGACCGCCGCCGCGAAATCGCCTGTCTCTGCATAGGCTGCAGCAAGAGTATTCACATAAAATGGATCGTTCCGATTGGTCAACTCACAGGCTTTCGTGGCGTGCGCCACGGCAAGTTGCCCGTCTCGGATGTTTGGTTCGGGGCAGGTTGCGCACAGCCAAGCCATGTCGTTCATGGCAGTCGCGAGATCCTCCGCGGGTATATTGGTCTGTGGCAACAACGCCAGCAACGTCAATCGCGTTTCCTTTTCTCGTTTGTAGTCACCCAACGTGCGATAAGTTGAAGGCAAGTCGAACGCATACCACGACCACACGTCCCCATCCTGTGTTCTGTTGCATGAGTCAAGGAGTGTAGAATATAGCTTCTTGGCCTCGTCATGATGTCCCTGCCGTGCGTGAATGCAGGACAGACCACTCATCGCAGCAAGTGCGATCTCGACGTCGTTCGGTGGTTTCTCGTTCACCCTCGCAAGTATCTGTTGGTATTGCTGCTCCGCATCGTCTGAACGGTTCGACTGCTCGTACAGGACAGCCAGGTGTAGCATCGCCTCTGAGGCGGCAGGGGCTTCCTGCCCGAGTTGTATCGCTGTCTGGAGATCTTCGATGGCTTTGTCAGTCTCTCTTCGGCGTTCGTATAAGAAGGCCCGGTTCCGGTATGAGTCAGCATTCTTAGGGTTTGTTTCAATGGCACTGGTGAAGGCAGAGATCGCCAGCTCGGTCTCCTCATTGCGTAGGCGCACAACCCCGCGGGCGTGCCAGTCGCGGGCATCGTCCATTCGATCCCCATTGGCGGAGTCCCAGATTCGGATGGTGCCGTCGATGCATGCAGCCATAATTCGTTTGCCATCGGGGTCTCGACTAAAACCTACTGCCGCGACTATAGACTCCGCATTCAGAGACAGTATTTCAGAACCAGTGTCTGCATCCCAAAGGCTAACCATCGGACCGGCGGCCGAGACAATCCGCCTGCCATCCGGGCTAAGATCGATCCCGCCCTCTGATCCGGTGACAGAGCAACGCGAGATGGCCGCACCTGAGCCTGCATCTGAGAGTTGAACTGTATAGGGGCCGCCGGCCAGAATACGTTTACCGTCCGAGCTGAACGCCAGATGGGTAACGGAACCAGCCGCTCCTTCAAATCTACACCTTTCCGTCCCCGATTCCAGATCGTAGACTATGATTGTTCCCGACTCATTGGTAGCGAGAGACTTGCCATCGGGGGAAAAGACAACCACTCTACTCGAGGAGAAGTTTGTGTTAGCCTTCAGGATCTGGGTTTTCGTCTTCTTCGATAGGTCCCAAATGGATAGGAAGCTCTTCGAGGAACCCAGAGCGATGGACTTGCAGTCCGGGCTGAAGGCGACGGACACCCATTGATCATTGGAGTCGATCTTCCACACCTCATCACCACTCTGACAATCTCGCACAGTAATTACATTCTCCTGATCCCATGCGGCCACATACGCCTTGTTCGAAGTCAGAGTGACCCCCCTGGGCACGAACAGATCAACACCGATGACCCGTGTTCTTTTGGCATCTTCTACGTCCTGAATGCACAGCTTTTTTGATCTCGCGAACACAACCTGCTTGCGGTCAGAGCTGAATGCCGCAGCGACGAACCGGTTCTCGCTCGGCGGCCCATCCAGGTGCACAACCCGGGCCAAGCGATTATCAATCGCATCGAGACAGTAGACACTTACCATAGTCAGGTCCGCTGAAACAACTTCCCGGTCATTCCTGAACGCTACCGAATGAATGCTATTCCTGTGTAGGCGAACTGTCAGGCATTGAGAGTTCGATTCGAGGTCTTGCACGTTGACAGAGCCGTTCCAGTCTCCCCAGACAACGCGCCGACCCTTTGGGTCGAATGCAACTTCCGAAGTGATCATGGTCGTAGCCGCGAACACCCGTAGTGCCTCGCCGGTCGCCACGTCGTAGATGCCAACCTTGTCCCTTATGCGGCATGCAATGCGCCTTCCATCTGGACTCCAGGTGGCACTACCGATGGGTCCGGGAAGACTCTGTGCGAGTTTTGCGAAGGGCTCTCCGGAGGTACTCCATACATTGAGATGCTGGGTACTAACTGCCAGAATGTGTTCCCCTGTGGGGCTATACGCCACCGACGTCACGAAACCGGCGCGGTCGCTCAACGTCAGCACTTCCTTGCCTGTGGACGCATCCCAGACGACCACTCTGCCATCCCATGAACCCGATAAGATGCGTTTGCCATCCAGACTGAATGCCATCGATGTTATGGGATCGCTATATCCACTGATCGTTGTGACGATTGAGCCCGTAGCCAAGTCCCAGATCCTGATGGTCTTACCACCCAGAGCAAGCTTGTCCCCCTTGGGGCCCCAAGCCACAGGACTTATTGACTCGCCTGGCTCACGTATCACCACCCTCTCCGATCCCGTGGCAACATCCCAGATAGACAATTCGTACCAACGCACGTAAGGCCTGAGACTTGGGTGCCACGCGGCTATGCGTTCTCCATTGGGGCTAAGTGCGATTCCCCTGGAAGGACCTCCAAACGAAAAGACAGGCAAAACGTCACCCGCGGAACGAAGGCGGCCCCACAGGTAATTCCACTCCCATCCGCGCAGATCTCGCTGGCATGACTCAAGCAGCAGGGAAGCTCGAGGCAAGTCCCTGTTGGCAAGTTCGCTACTCGCTCGGCCAATCATGTTAAAGTAGGAAGTACGCTCCGCTCTCTGGCGGGCCCCCTCCGCGGTCCGTTGAGCCTGTTTCGCATCTTCCATTGCGTTCTCGGCGGCGACCCGCTGGACCTGCTCCGCTTTCTCCGCCGCGACAGCACGCAGCTTCTCCTGTTCGGTTTGTACACGCGAGGCCTCGGCCCGGAAGTACATGATGGTGCTGGCCACAAGGCCCAAGATGATCGCGGCAGCCACAAGAGCGACCGTAGCCACCGAACCCGCGTGTTTGCGGACGAATTTCTGGACGCGGTAGATGGTGGTTTCGGGGCCGGCGAGCAGGGGCAGGCCGGTGAGGTAGTTGCGGATGTCGTCGGCCATTTCGGAGGCCGAACGGTAACGGCGGCAGCGGTCCTTTCGCATCGCTTTCAGGGGTATCCATTCGAGTTCTCTGTGCAGGCGGCGGGCTAAGGGGACAACCTGTGTGCTGCGGCTGGCAGCGATCGTTTTGGCTTGCTCGCCCAGGTTCGTCAGGCGGATGCTGGGGGAGGCGGGCTCCTGCTCTCGGATCGTCTGCTGGATCTCCGCGAGGCCGGCCCGCTCGAAGAACTCGGACTCGAAAGGCAGGACGCCGGCTAACAATTCGTACAGGACGATGCCGAGCGAATAAATGTCGGAACGGGTGTCGATGTCTTGGGTGGTTAGGTCCACCTGCTCGGGGCTCATATACTCCGGCGTACCCAATAGTTGCCCCTGGTAGGTAAAGACCGTCTTATCCGTCAACGCCTGTGTGGTCGCTTTGGCTATCCCGAAGTCGATAATCTTCGGAACCACCCGGTCCCCGTGCACCGAGATCAGGATGTTCGAGGGCTTCAAATCGCGATGGATAATCCCTTTCTGATGGGCGTGGTGGACGCCCTCGCAGACCTGCCTGAACAGTTTGAGCCGCTGCTCGATATTGACCTTGTTCAGGTCGCAGTACTGGGTGATGGACAGGCCCTTGACGTATTCCATGACAAAGTACGGCCTTCCGGTGGCGGTCGTGCCGGCGTCCAGAACGTGAGCGATATTGGGATGGTCCAGCAGCGCCAGGACTTGCCTTTCCGCCTCGAAGCGGGCGACGACCTGCTTGGAATCCATGCCGGGCTTGATAATCTTCAGGGCTACTTTCCTGCGAACCGGCTCTTTCTGCTCGGCTAAATAGACTAAGCCCATGCCGCCTTCGCCGATCAGCTCCAGCAATTCATAGCGCCCGATTCTCGTGCCGGGCCCTTCGATTGAAGGGGACATATCGAGCGTAACATCCAGCTCAACAGCCGGCGCTTCAAGGAAGCTATCCTTGGCGTCATGGGCCTTGAGCAGGGCCTCGATACGGCTCAGGAGGTCGATGTCATCTCCGCAGGCGGCTTTGACATAGGCGTCTCGGTCGGCCTGTGACTTCAGCTTGAGGGCGGCGTAAAAAATCGCCTCTTCGTCTCTATGGTCGGTACTCATGGTTATCTCCTTCTTACATTTATTCCACCATAGAATGCGTAATTCGAGGAGCGCATACCCCAGAAAAAATTGCAGAATTGTAAAAAAATGCGATGAGAAGGTTTGGTCGATGGGCTAAAGTCTGCTCTACCGGTCTCTTGTGATTTCCAGGCGGAGCCAGGAGCGTGCGTAGGCCCAGTATTGGTCAGCCGTGTTGTGTGAGATGCCCAGGACCTCGGCTGCCTGCTCGCTGGTCAGCCCGGCGAAATAGCGAAGCTTGACCAGGTCGGCTTTGACCTTGTCTTTGGCTGAGAGCTTTTCGAGAGCTTCATCGAGCGCGGTGACGTCATCGAGATGCGTCCGGCTATCGCCCGGCGGAGCGGCCTCGTCCAGGTCAATTCTGTGCCGGCCGCCGCTATATTTGATGCTCTTCTTGTGGCGTGCGTTGTCGATGAGGATCCGCCGCATGGCTTCGGCGGCCGCGGCGAAAAAGTGCGTGCGCCCCTGCCAGGTCTGAGCCTCCGAGCCGACTAAGCGGATATAGGCTTCGTGAACGAGCGCCGTCGCCTGGAGCGTCTGGCCCGGCGGCTCGTGCGCTATCTTGTGAGCGGCCAAACGACGCAGCTCTTCATAGACCAGCGGGAGCAATTGGTCCGCAGCTTTAGCGTCGCCTTGCTCGATGGCCGACAAAATGCGAGTGACATCGCTCATATTACCTGAAAATCTTTTTCATGGCTCGGGCTGTTTTTTCAGGTCTGCCGGGCGCAAAGGGCAGCAGCTCGGCGGTGACGTAGCCGTCATAGCCGACGTCAGCGAGGGCTTTTTTGACGACCGGGAAATCCACGTCGCCTTCCAGCAAATCGACAAAGCCTTCCGCTGTCCCGGCGGAGCGTTTGAAGTCCTTTACGTGCACGCGCTTTATCCGCTTACCGAGAATCCGAATCCACTGTTCGGGATAGCCGGTCAGCAGCACGTTGCCGACGTCAAAGTAGGCCCCGACCATTTTAGAAGCGAAGCCGTCGATAAAGTCCCGCATCTCCAGCGGGCTCAGCAGGAATTTGTTCCAAACGTTCTCGATACAGATCGCCGCGCCGGCCTTTTCGGCGGCCGGCAGGATTTTTCGGACCGCTTCAGACGCTCTTTGGTAGCAGACGTCGTATGGAATCACTTCGGCGTCCGGCAGAAAGAACACATCGACGGCACCCGGCACGAAAAGATATACATCCGTGCCGAGCCATTTGGCGATTTGCAGGGCCTTGCGGTTGAATTCGATGCTCTTATTTCTGATTTTTTCGTCGTTAGCGGTCGGCGAACACGTCCAGTTCTCGCCGGAGGCGAGGCTTGCGATTTCAATGCCGATTTTTTGGGCCATCGCGGCGATATCTTCGCACTGGGTCTGTGTGGCTCGGTCCGTCAATACGCCCTTGCCGGCGACGGCAAGCTCAATCGCGTCGAATCCGAGTTCCTTTGCCTCCTGCATGGCTTCGGTTATGGGTTTTTCGGCTTCCAGTCCCCCTTCGAACATCCAGTAACTCGCACTTATTTTCATATTTCTACCCGCCTGATAATTTATGCCTATTTCAATACCTGCATTTTCCACATAGCAGCAGTATAATACCAGCAAGAACGATCGGCAATACATCAATACTTTTGCGGTGAGAAAGGGACGGCAAATGACCGAACGAATCTCAAGACATTCATTCGCAGCGTTGGCGGCATTGGCGGTTTTGTTTTCAGCAGGTCAAGCGTGGGCGGGCCAGTTCCAATTCCCAGGCCCTGAGCCGGGTGAGGGCCGAGGCAAGGCGGACTCAACCGTGCTCGTCCTGGAGAACGCGGTTCTTTCGTGCCGATGGAGCATCTCCGAGGGCAGGTTCCAGCCGGAAAGTGTGACGGACAAGCTGTCGACAGACACGCTTGATCTGCGAAAAATGGAATGTTTTCAACTGATCCTGGACGGCGGGCGGATTGTGAAGGCCTCTGATTTGAGAATCGTTGGCAAGCCGGACATAACAAATCTGGAGCCACGGCCCCAGGCGTGCCGATTGGCTGAACACTTCGCGGGCAAGCAGATTGCTCTTACGCTAACCTCGCCCGATGAAAATCTCAAGGTCGAGTGGCGCGGAATTCTCCGCGACGGCTCGAACTACATCAGGCAAGAGATAGCCTTCACGGCAAAGAACGACGCAATCAAGATAAAGGAAATCGTTCTGTGGGAGCTTACCGCGGCCCGCGGCCAGGTCATGGGAACAGTGGACGGCTCGCCGGTCGCGGTGGGAAACGTATTTTTCGCCTGTGAACACCCTCTTTCCAAGAGTCAATCGTTGCAGGGAGAGCCAAGCTCGTTTCGATGCAGCTTGCCACGCAGCCGTCCGCTCGAGTCGGGCAAATCCTTAACAGTCAGCTCCGTCGCCGGCGTCGTGCCGGAGGGACAGTTGCGCCGTGGATTTCTGTACTACGTCGAGCGTGAGCGAGCGCATCCGTACCGGCCCTTCCTCCACTACAATAGCTGGTATGACATCGGCTACGGCGTGGAGAAAATACAGCCGCAGAGGCTTGCCGCAGTGATCGATCTGTTCGGCAGGGAATTGATCAAACAGCGCAACGTGAAGATGGATTCGTTCGTCCTGGACGACGGCTGGGACGACCCCGCTTCGCTATGGCGGTTTCACGAGGGCCTTCCGGACGGCTTCTCGCCGCTGAAGCAGACGGTGGAGAAATATGGCTCGGTTTTAGGTGCGTGGCTCTCGCCTTTCGGCGGCTATGGTGAAGCCAAAAAGGCAAGGCTCAAGTATGGCCAGGAGCAGGGCTTCGAAACGAATAAGAGCGGCTTCTCGCTGGCCGGACCCAGGTATTACGGCCGATTCCGGGACGTGTGCGTCGGGATGATCTGCCAGTACGGATTGAACTACTTCAAGTTCGACGGCATCGGTGTTGGCGGCAGACCGGTCGGGGCCGCTCCTGAATTCACCCTCGACATGGAGGCCCTCTTGCAGCTTATCAGCGAGCTGCGCCAGGTCAAGCCGGACGTGTTCGTAAACGTGACAACGGGTACGTGGGCGTCGCCTTACTGGCTCTGGTACTGCGACTCGGTCTGGCGTTCCGGCGCAGACTGGAGCACCCACGGCGCGGGGAGCGAACGCCAGCGGCAGATTACCTACCGTGACAAGGAAACGTATCACAACGTCGTCCGCCGCGCGCCGCTGCATCCGCTCAACTCGCTCATGACACAGGGCATTATGTTAGCCAACCACGGGCTTCCAAATCAGAACGAAGGATTCCCCGACGACGCTCGAGCCTTCTTCGCCGGCGGAACGGACTGCCAGGAGCTGTATATTACGCCCTCCATGATGACGCCGTCCGACTGGGACGCCCTGGCCGAGGCGGCAAAATGGTCGCGTGACAATTCGGACGTGTTAGTGGACACGCACTGGGTGGGCGGCGACCCCGCCGAAGGACAAATCTATGGCTGGGCCTCATGGTCGCAACGCAAAGGCATTTTGTCGTTCCGCAATCCGAGCGACAAGCCGGGCGCGATCACGATAGACATCGGCAAGACCTTCGAACTGCCCAACGGGGCCACACAAAAGTATTCTCTGCAAAGTCCCTGGAGGCAGGATGCGGGTAAGCCGGCGATTGTCGTCACGGCGGGAAAAGAACACACGTTCGAGCTAAAGCCCTTTGAAGTGTTGGTGTTTGACGCAACAAGTTTAGTCCATTAGTTGATTAGCGAATTGGCGATGGGTGGCAGCCTCAAAGCCGCAGGCTTTGGGGATGGCACGCTACCACCCCCAAGCTTCGCTTGAGGGTGCCACCCAGCCGCGCGGGCTTGCCCCTACGTGAAATGGGTGGCCAGGCGGACCATAGTCTCGTAATTTTGCACGATCCTTGGCGTGATTTTCCGGTCGATGGGAGCCGATGACGGCATCAGGACGAAGCCTTTGCCCTCGCCTTGCGTGCCATCGTTGAGGCTTTTTTTCACGAGCTTCTCAAAGTCGGCTGGCTCGGTGTTCTCGATGTCCGCAAACTCTATATTCCCAAAGAGGACCAGATCTCTGCCGTACTTGCTGCGCACGTAGGCAAGCTCCACGTCGCCGTGCGGCGGCGGCTCAATGGGGTCGATGGCGGCCGCGCCCATTTCGACTACGTAATCGAGAACCGCGCGAATCCTGCCGTGGCAGTGAATCCGGGCAAAGCCGCCGTGCTTTTGAATCATCTCGACCATCGGGCCGGTGTAGCGCACGACGTATTCTTTGAATAGCTGCGGCGGCAGGTAAGGCTGCGTGGCATATTCCGGCCCATAGATACGCCATAAATGGCCTGCGAAGGCCTCGGCGGTTGCCTGAGTCCGGGCGTGTATGTGGCGGGCAAGTTTTTCAAGCAGCCGGTGGAACAGCTTCTGCTCGGTCAGAGCAATGACCATGAAATCCTGCATGCTGAAAAGAGAAGCCGCGGCACAAAGCGGGTCTTCCGTATCGACCATAACGATGCCGCGATCGCCGAGCTTCCTGTCTTCCTCGATCAATGTTGCGACATCAACTTCTTCGGCGAACACCTCATCAGGCAAGTTGAGATAAACCTTCAGATCGTCTGTGTTTTTCAGCAGCGGTTCGACCATCCACGTGGTATCCACATCGGGGCTGCGGCGCGTCAGCGACGTTAGGGTTCTGCCGCCGGCTTTCAACGTCATGCGATTGAAACGGTGTCCATCCTTTACGTACTCCTCCAGCCTGTGACGTGACAAATCGACCTCGTGGCAGCGTGACTTAACCGGACTTCGCATCCGAATCAGGTCGGTTTGCTCCTCGGCTAATTGAAGCAGCGGCTTCCACGATGGGTCGTTATAAACGTTGAACGGGTCCGGGTCGGACGGGTCAACGGCAAAACCGCCGATCTCATAGAAGTTGACCGCCGGCCGGTCCACCGGCTCGCCTCGCAAGATCGCCATTAGTCGTTCGCGTCGAGTCACCCCGTTTTCTCCGGAAGATTGCTGCGGGTCAGGCTTGACCCTGCCACAAACAGCGATTATACTCCTACTGCAAACTCTCGACAAGGGGCTCCATGTGCCCGTTGTCTCTTGGGTTTCCAGCCCATGAGACGACAGCCAGGATGGCTGTGCTACCGTGGCGTTTGTTGGTCCCAATCAGTTATGGAGTAAGCATCGATGACCAGTCTGACAGTACTTGACGGCGGCATCATCGGAATCTATCTCCTGATCACGATGATCGCCGGTGTGGCGATTCGCAAATACGTCCGCAGGGTCGAGGATTTCATCGTCGCAGGAAGGGAGATGAATGTCTATCTGGGCATCGCCTCGCTCGCGGCCACCGAATTCGGCATCGTGACGTGCATGTACGCCGCACAGAATGGCTTCGAGAAAGGTTTTGCGGGGGCGGTGCCGGGTCTGCTGACCTTCGCGGCGATGTTCCTCGTGGGCTACACGGGCTTCTGTGTCAAACCCCTCCGCGATTCCGGCGTGATGACGATTCCGGAGCTTTTCGAGAAGAAATTTGGTTCCCGCGTGCGGTGGGCTGCCGGCGTCGTCATCGTGCTCGGCGGCCTGCTGAATATGGGTGTATTCCTGAGGATGGGCGGTGATTTCCTCGTGAGCGTGGCCGGTCTCAACCCGAACTACCTGGAAATCATGATGACAACATTGCTCATCGGCGTCGCGATCTACACGATCCTGGGCGGCATGCTTTCGGTCCTTGTCACCGATTTTCTCCAATTCATTGTCATGAGCGCGGGCCTGATCATCACGACGTTTCTGATCCTTCATCAAGTGGGCTGGGCTGCGCTGGTCAACACCGTCGAGGCACACCACGGTGCAGGCGGATTCAATCCCTTCGTGAATCCGACGATGGGATGGTCGTACGTGATTTTCAACGCCCTGCTCAACACGGCAGCCGTTCTCACGTGGCAGACCCAGATCGCCCGCGTCCTGGCGGCGAAGGACTCCGCGACCGGCCGAAAGGTTTATACCGGCACATCGTTCTTTTTCGTTGCCCGCTGGTTGATCCCGGGGATATGGGGAATCGCGGCCCTTGCCTTGCTCACGCCGGAGCAGGTGGGAGGAAACAGTCTCCTGGCCATGCCCAAAATGCTCGGCTTGATCGTACCAGCCGGCCTCATGGGTCTGCTCATCGCCGCCATGCTCGCCGCCGACATGAGCACGGACTCGTCCTATATGCTCACCTGGAGCAGTGTGATCTACAACGATATCATGGCGCCGTTCCGCAAGACAAAATGGTCGGAGAAAAAGGGCCTGCTCTGGAATCGCACGATCGTCGCCCTGATTGGCGTGTTCCTCCTGATCTACGGGCTGTGGTACAAGATCGAGGGGGATGCCTGGACGTACCTGGGAATTACCGGCACGATCTACCTTTCAAGCATGTCAACCTTGTTGATTGCCTGCTGTTACTGGAAACGCGCGAATAACTGGGGTGCTGCGGCGGCGATCCTTTTTGGGGCGCTCATGCCCGTCGCCACGCTCATTTTGCAAAAGGTCGGTCCGTGGACGGCCTGGGTCAAAGGGAACGAGCCGTCCTGTATGATCGCCGTTTACGCAACCACGGCAGCCTCGATGATTGTCGGATCGCTTCTCAAACCTCAACCTCAGTGCTCCACAGAAGGAGACAAACCATGACGGCTATCATCGACGGCATCCTGACGATGCTCAAAGATCACTGGTTCTGGGGAGCGACCACCATCGCTTGCCTGGCTTGGTACTCGACTATTACCGTGTACGTGGCCGTCAGAGGCGCCGCCGACATTCGAAACATGCTTCGAAAACTATCCGGGAGGAAACCCTCCTCATAGACAATCATGGTGGGGCAAGCCCCACCCTACCAGTTGATGCTCGTCGAGTTTCGAGCATCCGGCATCGAGCATCACAGAAGTCATGTTCCCGTTGACAAAGCCTCTTTGCAGAGTTCCACGTGCTTGTTTTGTTCGTCTGAGCCTTTGTGTCCCGCGGCTCCTTCCTTCCAGGCCGACCTGGCTTCTTCCAGGCGTCCGAGGGCTTCCAGCGATTTGCCCCGCCAATATTGTGCCGCGGCTTCCTGCGGTCTGTTCGAGCGCCCGACGCCGATATTTTCCGGGTACGTCAGAGCCGCTTCGAAGTCCTTCAAGGCCGCTGCGAAATCTTTGCTCTCGAAGCGCCGTTTGCCTCGTTCGACATGGGCTTTGTGAAAGATGTCCCACGTGATACTCTGGCCTTCCCAGTTGACAAAGTACGGCGTCGATTCGAGCAAATTGATAGCATCCCCGTATCGTTGCTCATCAAGATACGCCTGGGCAAGCATGATGATGATGTCCGCACGCCTGATTGTCTCAGATGGCGTGGATTCCATCACTTTGATCGCCTCAGGCCGCTTCTTTGCCGCTAAGAGAACATCGGCCAGGTCCCGGTACAAGGTCTGGTCTTTGGGCTGTGCGGAAATGGCTTTTCGGTACAATTCTTCGGCCTTCGGCAGGTCCTCCTGCGCCGCCCAGGCATAAAGAGCGAGATTGCGAAACGCGATACTCAGGGAGGAGTTTAATTCCGCCGCCTTTTGCCAATGCCGAACCGCCTCATCCAGCCGGTCCAGGTGAGCGTAAAGATTCCCGATGTACAGATGGGCCTGAGCATCGTTGGAATTTTCCCCCGTCGCGTATTGTAATACTTCAAGCTCTTCCGGGCGGGATGGAAAGACATAATCCTTGTGAATTTCAGCCGTTTCATCGAGGTACGCCCGAGCTCTCGCCTTATCTTTCTGCATCGCTGCAAAGCAGGCCAGATAATAGACCGGCAACGGGCTGCGTTCGTTCTGCGGCACCGCCGCGACGCACACGGCCGAGACCAGCTTCTCGGCTTCGGCCGCCAATCCCAGCTCGGCAAAAACAAGAGCCGCTTCGAGCATTTGAAAATCGTCCTCACCTAAGAACGATCTTGCCTGAGCGACGAAATCCTTCATCGAGTCTTTGCTTTGAAACGCCACCATCGCTCGCGGAATCAGGTCCGTCGGATTTTGAGCGATGCTCTCTTTCGCCAGCGTCTCTGCCTGCTTCGTCTTGCCGGCGGCATACAAGGCCAGGATAAGATGGTTCCTCGCCCTGGCGTCCGTCGGATTCAATTCGACCGCCTTCTTGAAAGCTTCCACGGCCTTAACATAATCCGCCGACAGCATATATACACGCCCGGCCAGATCGTAGCCAAGCGAAGCGGTCCCCAGGCACCGGACAGCCTTGTATGCGCATTCGAGCGCCTCTTTCGAATCCTTCAATTTCAGGCGGCTGACACCCAGGAAGTACCACGACAAGCCGTCGCCGTCGTCTCTTTTCAGAGCAATCTCCAATCGCTGAGCCGCCTTTTCGTACAGTCCCGCCTCGATATCGAGCACCGCCAAAGCCCGCAGCGACGGCGAATACTGTGCGTCTTGCTCCAGCGCCTTTTCATAATACTCGCGGGCCTTCCTGCGGTTTGTGGACAGGTCGTGCTTGCGGCCTTTGAGGTATTTCTCCTCCAGCGTAAGCTGCTCATCGGCTTTGGTCATGAGCTCGGAGGGCTTAGGCCGAGGCGTATCGGGAATCGGCAAAGGAGTGGTGAAAGAGGCCAGCACCTGGCCCTTCTTACTCTTGATCGTGACATCAACGGGCGACTGCGGAGCCGGGGACAGCGTCAGAACCTGAGGTTTTTCGGGAGTCAAGTCCACGGTCTTTCGCAGAATCTCCCGGCCGGCCTGTGAAAACGCACAGACGGTCCCAGGGAAATTACTCGTTGCAATAACGTGAAACTGGAGCTTGCCGCCGTCGCGCTCGCTCTGAACGGCAACGTCCTTCGTCGCATACTCGAAACCGTCGCCGAGGCCGTGCACCGGATACCAGTATTCCTGCCACGAGACAACTTGCCGGGGAAGCAACGCACCGTAATCGGATTGAGTCGGCAATGGGCCGCTCTGGACCTCGATGTAAGGGTCGTCTTTGTCGGAAAGACTCTTCTGGCTGACTAAGCCGAAGTCCCACGTTCCCCACGTCCAGGCCTTTTTCCCGCTCAGCTCGTGATGGTCGGCCGCCTGCACAATCCCCCGGTTCGCATCGACGTCATACGCGCCGAAGAAATCGAAGACACAGTTCACGGAGAAAACCGACGAGGAGGTCTCGTAGTTCTTCAACCAGGACAGGTCCTTGCCGTCGTCAACGGGCCAGGAGAAGAACTTCACGCCGTTATGGTCCGTGCCGAGGGTCATCGGATAAATAAATCGCGTTCCGGCCCGGCAGGGAAACGCCGTACAGTTCCAGAAATAGTAGGGGCTGATTGCATCTTCGGGGTTGAAAATACGAATCTGCTCATCAAGATAGGCCCTGCCCGGATGCAGCGTCACACGTACGGTCCATTGGGTCCGCTGGCTCTTCTCCAGATTGTTGATTTCCAGATACGCCGAGCCGTCTTTGCTGCGCCCGATCACGGCATCGACCGGCGACAGAATGGTGACCGTGTGTCCCTGCGGCCCGGCGTTCCATTCGATCCCGCCGCTGATCCACGCCCCGCGCATCGCGATCATGCCCGGCTTGATCACGTCGTTCAGATGGAACATCTCCTTGCCTTCGGTCTTATCGAAAACCGAATGCAAACGCCCGCCCAATTCCGGCAGGCAGGTCACTTTCAGGTATTCGTTTTCAAGAAACAGGGCCTTGTACGTTCGATTCGTCCTGGTTCTGGAGAGGTAGTCCTGCATCGTATAGGGATAGACGATGGAGCCTTTGACCGTCGTGGAGAACTTCACCTCGCCTTCGAGAGCCCAGAGTTTGGGATTGACGTCGTCCTGCCAGCCGTATGTGGGAATCGTCAGCGTGCCTTCCCATGCTTTTGTCTCCGCGATGCTCCGATTCGCAAAGACCAACACCAGCCCGCCGCAAAATAGAACCAAAAGATTGCCGAGTTTCGATTGCCGCTTGCCAATCGGCGTTTGCTGATTGAACATTGCAAATCGTAAATCGCAAATCGTAAATCGTAAATCCAAATTAGCCAGGTCTCTCATATCTGCCACCTCACCACGCGGTTTTCAATTTTGTGTTTTGAGCTCTGTGTTCCTGAAGCTCATAATTTATTCCCCTTTCGCAGCGAAGGAAACAGAAAAATCTGCTTGGCGGGCATTTTCTGATTGTGGACTGCCTATTGCCGGTTGCCGACTGGCAATCGAAAATCGTAAATTGAAAATCGCAAATGGGCTGGCTGATCACCGGCCTCTCGGGGAACGCTTGAGCAGCCAGTCGATGACTCGCTTCATAACCTCATCTCTGTCTGGCTGCGAACTGATGCCTTCAAAGCCGAAAGCAAAGTAAACGACCTTGAATACCCCGGTATCGACGCGGAGCGCCGCCTCACGATTCGGCTCATAAGTAAATACAGGCACCGCGGGGGCAATGGGCTCTATTTCGTCCGGCCAGTATTGATTGCGCGCCCCGTCGCCGCCGTCAATGCCGACGATCAGACCATTCCCTATAGGATCACCCGGCACGCCGCTCAGGGTGTCGCTGCGCCCGTCATCCTTCACGTACCCGGCGTGCAAATAATTCTCATAGAATTCGTCTTTCTTACTCGTGCTCCATCCCAGGTAGAATCCGATGTCCTGCCCGGTGATAAAGAGTCTTGCGCCGCTATCCAGGTAGGAACGAAAGACTCCTTTCTCCCATTCGCTGGGGTATGAGAAGGGAATCGCCCAGATGGTGACCTCGTATTGAGCCAAAGTCCCCAGATCGATGAAGTCGCGCGCGCCATTCTCCCAGACGTCACACGTGCGTCCAATATGAGTCAGTGCGTCGGTGTAATATCTTTCGTAGTCTTCGCCATCGTCTGCATCGATGAGCAGCATTTCGGAAGCCGGGATAAAGACATATTGCGTGTTCAGATACAACCAGCCCTCCTTGCCGTCTTGCCCGGTTGACCGGACCAGATGGTAACCACAATCTTCGGGCGTGAACGAATGGGTCAGCGGCGGCGGAACGAGAGAACCCCTGGTCAGGACGACGTCATCCCAGGTATAAATGGATTTGACATCGACGGCCGGGGAGTCACTGCTGGAAACCACGCTTATCTTTTGCGAGCGATCCTCGGGTAAATCTCTGTAAAAAGGAATACCGTCCACCGCGTATCTATCGGGATCGACGGCCGTCAAGTAGGGTTTTTGATAACGAGCACCAGGCTGCTGTTGAGGAAGCGACAGGACAGGGTCTCCAAGCAGGACAAAACCGAGTATGGTTTCCCTTTCCGCCGTCGAGCTCATACTGTTATCCTGCGCGTAGTATTTTAGCGCGTTATACGTCATATCGCCGATCCTGTTGACACCTCGGTGATAGCTGTCAAAGGCTGAATTACACAACTGCCCGATGTAATAGTGGTGGGCAAGGGGCCGGCCCTGGTCATAGGACATGCTCCAACCCGCGTAATTAAGCCGTGACCCGCCCACGTAGGCAATGCCTCCGGCGTCCGACAGAACGACTGCTTCTCCGAAAGACGTTGGATTAGGAATGGCGTCGAATTCCGGTTGATAATCAAAGCGGGTCAGATCCGTATCGTAGGCGCCATTGATACAGGAGACCGAAACCACCAGCGGAGACTCCGGATTGAACAACGGGTTCCGCGGGGTCGGAGAAATCATAATGTCCGACGGGCTGATGGATTCCCCGCCGATCCACAATTTATGTCCGCTGCCGTGATCGATATGGTATAGCAATCCCGTGTCCTGCGTGACGAACAGCGGCTTGACGTGGGCCACGTCAAAAGTCCCATCGGTATAATAATACTTCGCAATCTCCATTCCGTTGAACGTATCGTTATTGATCAGATCGGCTAAACTCAGCTCGCCATAGTACCACATAGTGCCAAACGGTCTGCCGCCCGCCACAGAGACGCGCTTGAACCAGTCCCAGGATAAGGCGTTGTGCCATCTTTCGATTTTGCTGACGACCGAGGTTGCCTGAGCCGCATCGCTGGCCGGCAGCCGCCCCACCCTATAATTGGGAATAAAGTCGTAGTCGGGGGACGAATAAAGAAAATCAGTGGGAATCCAGTCATAATAAGATTCGGAATTGTACCATGTATATACAGCCCACTCATTGAGATAGTAGCTGGGGGGAACCAACTGGCCGTCGCCAAGCAGGGTCACGTACTTGAGATTCGGATGCACTTGCTCGTCCCGCAGATAGCTGATAATCTTCTTTGCCAGCGCGTAATCATAACCGACTATTTTGTCCTTGCCGGAATAATTGCCGGAATATCCCGGGTAAGGCGGGTCGTTAGCGGGGGAATAAACTGCATTGATATCTTCGGTCGTCATAATTGACGTCGAAACGTCCTCGTGTTCCACGTGAAAATTTTTCAGAAGCTCCGCCGCCGATTGCAGCGCGGCCGGGCAGATAATTACACACTCGGCCGTATCTTTTGCCGAACCAGCCGCCGCAGGCGCTGGCTGCCGGCCCGCGGACAGGCTGTAGTGCACGTTGATTTTGGCCTCGGAGACAAGAACGGCTTTGTTGCTCTGCGGACTATACTGCACGGGGAAGACCCTGACATGGACGTAAGTCGAGTCGTTGTCCCTGCCGACGCTGTACGTGGCAATTTCACCGGGGAAGTAACCGGCAATCGGCTGTCCGGCCGTATCGAGCGAAACCAGCGCCAACCTCTGGCGGACCTGCTCGGGAATCTCTTGCTGTCTCATCCAGATACGAGGCTCAGCGGCGGCGGCAAGGTTTACAGGGTTCAGGATTTCGCGATATGAACCGCTCACGACCTCAATCCCAACGACCTCCGCGTCCCTGGGCAGTTTCGCCGTCAGGGTTTTCATCGGCAACTCAGGCCGGCCCGGATCATTCAGAAACGTCAGGCCCCTGACAGCCAGCACGTCGTGCCCATCGCGTCTCTGCGACAACGTACAATCTGCCGGGTCGATGTCGCAGGTCAGGGTCACAACAGCGCGATGTAAACTTTGTAACTTCTGTTCCTCCGCATTCCCAGGCTCTTCCATGCCTTTTGGCTTGGCAATATCAATCCCGACCGAGCCCAGACCAGATAGCTCCTTCGCCTCCGACAGAAGCAGCTCGTCACCCAGGGCGCCTCCGCCATAGACCAGCACCCCCAACGCCAGACCCACAAACATTCGCACGACCCAACCCCTCAGTGGCATCAGACTCCGAAGTGTCTCCATGATTTCCCCTTTCCCTGTTAAGGTTTGTGCGTTATACATCTGGGACATCTCCACACGCGCCGCTTGGCGAGACTGCTGAGCCTCCGGCTGCTTTTATACTACCAGATGCTTTTCAAAAACGCACCATTTTTTTGCTTCGCGTGACGTTTTTTTTGCCGAGTAGGGGTCTGGCAGAATTGCCGGACGTGGTTGCCCAGGGGCTTTCCACGCGGGCCTGGCCCTACTAAAACCCTCTTTACGTATGGGAAAGGAGGGATAAGAGATGAAGGCTGAGAGATGACGGACCACGAGCCTACCGGCGGATGTTCACGGTGATGATGCTTACGTCTCGGTCGCGGTCCTTGGCAATCGAAATTGTCCGGCCCGTTCTATCGGCCGCCACGCTTTGTCCGCCATAAACCCAGCCTTTCCACGGCCCTTTTGTTATCTCGCCGACCAGGTTTGTCCCCACGACGGAGGCCCCGGTTTTCCTCGCCGCATTCCTGACCACTTTGAGGAGATGTTTGCCGTGCCCGGGCCACTCATTCTCCTCGGCCGCGTAGCCGTATGGAATCAGCAGCAGGTCCGGCTTCAATGCCGCCATACGGTTGAGGATTTTGCCTTCGTGCGTGTCGGCACAAATCAGAAGACCAACCTTTCCGAACCGGGTTTCGACCGCGTTAACGCCTTCGCCGGCGGTGTAAGGCGGCCTCATCAGCTCCGCCAGTATGTTAATCTTACGATGCTTGAGCAGGATTTGTCCGCTGTTGTCTATCAGCACCGCCGAGTCATACAGTTTTCGACCATCTTTTTCCTCCAAGCCGACGCAAAGATGAATATCATAATCCCCGGCCAGCTTGCAGAGGCGGTCCGAATCATCCCCTGGAATCGGGCACGCCCTTTTGTGAGCATCAGGATTTACCCAGCCCAGCAGAACAGTTTCCGGAAAACAGGCAATCTCGGCGCCGGCTTCCTTCGCTTCGCGAACGGCGTTTTCGATCCGCACAAAATTGCCGGCCCGGTCGCCGTCGAGCGAGAATATCTGACACATGGCAATTCTTACAGTTTTCATTCAGCAGCAATTATAGAATTTACCGGCCGCAACACAATAATTGTCATCGCCCTGCTCGAAGATTATAATGTAGGTCGTGATCCAATAACGTTGCGTAACTTTAATGTATAGAGCCTATTTTTGCTTCTGGAGGATTGAACATGTTTTATCATGCCGACCATTCAAGAAGAGTATCGAGATTCGTAGGGTGGGCAAATTCTGTTTCGCCGTTAGGTGTCCCTGACGGGATTGCCCACGCTGATCAGAATCCGCGTGTGCAATCTGGCATTACTTGCCAGACACACCCTACCTTTCTCGCCTTTTTGATTCTCATGATCATCGCCAGCCTCCATGCAGGTCCGGCCCAGGCCAAGTCTTCTTCGGATAACAGCACGCTGTCGCCGCTCAACCGCTTTCCGCGAATGGTACAGGAGTATTTCGTCCAGACTGTTCGCCGGGTTGAGAAGCGAGCCAATCAGCGGCGCGAAGCGATCAAGACGCGGGCCGACGCCGAGGCGTACGTGCGCGACGTCTGTGAAAAAATTCAGCAGAGCTTCGGGCCCTGGCCGGAAAAGACGCCGCTCAAGCCGCGCGTAACGGGCGTCGTCGAGCGGGATACCTACAAGATTGAGAATATCATCTTCGAGAGCCGGCCCGATTTCCTTGTCACCGCGAACCTTTATATCCCCAAGGGCCGGCCGTTTCCGCTGCCGGGCGTGGTGGCCTCCTGCGGCCATTCGGATAACGGAAAAGCCGTCGAGCCGTACCAGTCGTTCGCGCAGGGCCTGGCCCGGCTGGGCTATGTCGTGCTGATCTATGACCCAATCGGGCAGGGCGAGCGCCTCCAGTACCCGGACGAAAAACTGAAATCGAAAATCGGCGTCGGCGTCCGCGAGCATCTGTACGCCGGGAACCAGCAATTTCTCGTCGGCGAATTCGTCGGCTCCTGGCGCGCCTGGGACGGCATCCGCGCGCTGGACTATCTGCTGACCCGCGAGGAAGTCGATCCCAAGCACGTCGGCGTGACCGGCAACTCCGGCGGCGGCACGATGACGACCTGGCTGTGCGGCGTCGAGAGCCGCTGGACGATGGCGGCCCCGAGCTGCTTCGTGACCACGTTCCGCCGGAATATGGAAAACGAGCTTCCCGCCGATACCGAGCAATGCCCGCCGAGGGCCTTAGCGCTCGGGCTGGACCACGCCGACTTTCTGGCCGCGATGGCCCCCAAGCCCGTTATCATCCTTGCAAAAGAAGGAGACTTCTTCGACGTCCGCGGCTCGCAAGAGGCGTATCAGCGGCTCAGCCATCTGTACGAGCTGCTGGGCGCCAAAGAGAACGTCGGGCTTTTCATCGGCCCCGGCGGCCACGGGTACTCTCAGGAAAGCCGCGAGGCCATGTACCAGTGGTTCAACAATGTCACGCGTATCTCTGATGCCAAGACAGAGCCGAAACTGGTGATTGAGAAAGATGAGACGCTCTACTGCGCGCCGCGCGGGCAGGTCTGCGAGCTGAATTCACGCCCCGTTCATTCGTTTACGAAAGAGCTGTCCCAGCAACTGGCCAAGAACCGGTCGAGCAACCTCTCTGCGGCCGAGCTTAGGGAGCGTATCGTCGAGGTGCTTCGGCTGCGAGGAGCAGCCGGGCAGAAAACGAATAAGGCCGTGCCGGAGTATCGCATCTTCCGCAATTGGCGATCGCGCGGATATCCCAAAAAATTCTGGACAACCTACATGGTCGAGACCGACCCGGGGATTGCCGCTGTTGTCTATCGGCTTTCCGATGAGCGGCTACAGTCGCGGCCGCCGAAGGGCCAGAAGCGCGCCATTCTTTACGTTTCGCATCAATCCAGCGACGCCGAACTGCGAACCGAGCCGCTTATCAAAGAGCTGATCGCCGCCGAACCCAACGCGGCGTTTTACACATGCGACGTGCGGGGCATCGGGGAATCTCAGCCGGACACCTGCGACGAGAATTCCTACCTCGATCCCTACGGCTGCGACTATTTCTACGCGATCCACTCGATCATGCTGGACCGGCCCTACTCCGGCCAAAGGACGCACGATATTCTCCGCGTGCTCCAGTGGCTCGCCGACCAGGGCCACGAGGAGGTCCACTTAGTCGCCAAAGGATGGGGCACAATCCCCGCGACGTTCGCCGCCATGCTTTCCGATCAGGTCAAACAGGTCACGCTGAAAAACGCCTTGACTTCCTATTCTGAGATCGCCGAGTCGCAGACCTACGCATGGCCGCTCTCGTCGCTTGTGCCGAACATCCTCAAGTCGTTTGACCTGCCCGATTGCTACAAAGTCCTTCAGAACAAAAACTTGAAGCAAATTGACCCCTGGGGACCAAACGGCCCAAAAGCCGGAGAATGAAATCTTAGTAACTCAAACTGACCGACTCGTGCTGTCATCCCTGCGAAAGCAGGGATCCAGGAACGTAGCGGTTCTAATGGATTCCCGCTTTCGCGGGAATGACAAATTGTGCTGATTTCTTCTTCATACAGTAACTTACGGCGGTATTCGATTGAGAATCGGTCAGTTTGAGTAAGGTAGGATGAGTAACTTGGTTGCCCATGCTGCATCCATTCAAACAAGTAACCGTCAAAACTTTGCCGGCTTAGAGGCTCCTTTCGACCATTTCGCGCGTGATGATGACTCTGCCCTCGCTGCACACATCACACTTTCTGATTATGCGATCAGGAACCGGCCGGCCGGTGGCAATCGGGCTTCCATCCAGAATGACGGTTGAACCAAGCACGTCTTCCAGATTGATCTCGTTGACATGCCGGCCCGCACCCGTACATTGCACGCTGATAATGTTTGCCATCGTTTCTCTCCGTCGTAATTACCCTTGCATTCAGTTCATCTTATCCACTACTGACGATTCACGAAGACGTCTTTTGCCTTCACAGCCCCGGCAACTCGTAGCCTTGTCGATACTGTTTCGTCAGGTAGGCGTTGGCCTCGGCATCGTCGATAAAGCGCTCGGTCCGGGCGTCGAATTTCAGGCGCCTGCCGATCCGCATGGCGATATTGGCTAAATGGCACAGGGCCGCCGAGTGATGGCCAACCTCGGTGCCGGCGTGCAGGTCGCTTTCCTTTCGGCCGCGAACGGCCTTGATGAAATTCTCAGCGTGTCTGTATTCGCCGCGTGGGCCGCCCGGGCCGGGCTTGCCGTTCTTGGACGTCACCTGCCAGCCGTTGCGGCCGATGGATAGGGTCCCCTCGTCGCCGTAGAAGACGTCGCCGTTATCGTGCCCTTCGAGCCCGTACGGCGTCCACAGCCGCATCTCGTACATCAGATAGACGCCGTCATACTCGAACGTGGCGACCTGGGTATCGGGCGTTTCGTGGTCGTCGTCGTAAAACAACTGCCCGCCGCTGCACGAGACGGCCTTGGGCATTTCCACGCCGAGGCCCCAGCGCGCGATGTCGATCTGATGGATGCCGTCGTTGCCGGTATCGCCCGTGCCGTAGTCCCAGAACCAGTGCCAGTTGTAGTGGAAGCGGTTCTTGTTGAAAGGCCGCTTCGGCGCCGGGCCTAACCAGAGGTCGTAGTTGACGTTCGGCGGGGCTTCGCTGTCGGGCACGCGGCCGATAGGCTCTCGCAGTTGGCAGTTGATCGCCTTGGCCATGCGGATTTTGCCGAGCTTGCCCGTCTTGAGGTACTCGATGCCCTCGGTTATTCCTTCGGATGAGCGGGACTGTGTGCCGTGCTGAACCATCTTGCCGTGCTTTCGGGCGAGGTTCACGAGATAGCGCCCTTCGGCAATGGTATGGCTCATCGGCTTTTCCACGTACACGTCCTTGCCGGCGACAATCGCGGCGGCGGCTATCGGCACGTGCCAATGGTCCGGCGTCGCGATAGCGAGCACATCGATGGACTTGTCTTCAAGCATCCGCCGATGGTCACTGTAGCCCTGGACGTCACCACTTTGCTCTTTGAGCTTCTTTACCTGCTGATCGAGAACGTTGCCGTCCACGTCGCATAGCGCGACCACCCGCACGCCCTGGACGCCCTGGAAATCGCCGACGAGTGCCCAGCCCCGGCCGCGAACACCTGCGACGGCCACGCGTATATCGTCGTTCGCCCCTCGCGCCTTCGAAAACGGCAACGCTAACGCCGCACCCGCCACAGCCGAACGCTTCACAAAATCTCTGCGTGTAAGATTCTTCATAGTCAACATCCCTTTAAGACAAGTCATTTTGCGAATTCTCTGAATCGCTCTTCCATCTGCTCGTGCGTTCTTAATCCTTCATAAACAATCACAAGAAACCGAAAGTGCGCCGTCTCGGCACGCTCGAGCGTAAGCCGGAGCGGCATGACCTTGTTCTTTCGATACTGCTTGGGCTGCCCCTTTTGAAAATCGGCCTGGCCCAACGGATTCGCCGAGAACAGGCCGTAATCTCTCACGTGCCAATAGGTCGGGTAGTTGATGCTGGCCGGGTGATTGAGAATGGCAACGCCGACGACTTTGCCCTCTCTGACGCCTTGCAAAGCCACCCATCGGGCGCGCTTACCCCAGATGTTCTTTGCCGTCTGGTCGCCGTTGGAGCTGAAATATCGGCCGGTGCCCGAAAGCGATTCTTTGGGCAGCAGCTGTCCCTCGTGCAGCACGGCCCCGGCGTCACTTTCTCGCAAGTAGTCGGACACTCGAATCGCAAACATGCCCTCTTCGATATCTTCAAAGACAACCTTTGCGTTTTTCGCCGTCAGATCGATGCTAAAGTCAATGGCATATTCATGCTCGTGCTCGCCGGCGAGGAACGTCATGTCCCTCTTCTCTTCCAGAACGATTTGCCGCTTATCGTCGATCCAGTTCGAAACGGTCGAGAGCGTTCCCTTGCCGGGGCCGCCGGCCATCTGCGTTGCCTCTATGTGCCTGATCTGCGGCGGCACGGCCGTATTCTTCCAGAAGTTGACGCCGTTCACCTGGTCCACGGCGAAGAAGATTCCCACGTGGTGCTCGTGGTCCGCACTTGCGCCTTCTGTTTTCACGAGCGGGTGTTGCCGGCTCACTTCGATGCCGGAGGGCGTTCGCACGGGAACCAGCACCGGCTTGGTTAGATCACCGCCGTAGAGGTAGCTGGTGAAGGGTTTGCCGGAAATGACAACGTCGATTTTGTTATCGCCCTGGACGAACTCGACCGTTGACGGCGCCGCCCCCACATGACCGGCAACCATACTGATTGAAAGAACAAGAACCGCCTTTTTCATACAATCCCTTTCATACCGAAGCCGGCGATTATGATACCACGATTCCATGCGGGAATCATCGAAAAGTTCCGATTTGCCCGGACAAAAGTCCGGCGGCAAGATTTGCACAAAAGAAACATCAATTCGTTTCTATACGAGCGGGGTTTGGTTTATGATATGCCTTCAAGGAAATACTGATGCGGCGTGCAAAATCAACTGCTTAAAAAAGGAGTATTGCCATGGAAAGAAAGATTGTCCTGGCGTTTGTCTGTATGGCCGTCGCCCTCGGAGGCAGAGGCATATCCGCTAAAGAGATTCACGTGGCCAAAACGGGAAGCGATTCGGGTTCCGGCAATCAGGCCGGCCCGTTGCTTACGATCAATAAAGCCGCATCCATCGCCCAGCCGGGCGATACCGTGGTCGTTCACGCCGGAACGTATCGCGAATGGGTCAGACCGGCGCGAGGCGGCGCCGGTGAAGATAAACGCATCACCTACCGCGCGGCACCGGGCGAGAAAGTCTTCGTTAAAGGTTCCGAGCGCATCACCTCCTGGACGCACCAGGAGGGCTCGCCCGCCAATCCGCGTGGCGGGCAAGTCTGGAAGGTCGAGCTGCCTAACTCATTTTTCGGCGACTACAACCCCTACGCCCTGACGCTCTCCGGCGGCTGGCTCAATTACGGCCAGTGGCATCATCGAGGCGACGTTTATCTCAAGGGGGAAGCGTTTTACGAAAAACAGACGGCCGAAGAGGTCAATCAAGCCGAGCAAACCTGGCATTGTCAGGCGGGTGACGAGGTGACAATCATCCGGGCGAACTTCGGCAAGACCAACCCCAACACGGAGCTGGCCGAGATCAACGTCCGCGAGAGCCTTTTCATGCCGGAGGTCTCCGGCCTGAAATATATCACCGTTGACGGCTTTGATTTCATGCACGCGGCGGCGAACTGGGCGCCGCCGGGCCCGGAGTTGCAACCCGGCGCCGTCGGCCCGCGGATGGGAAAACATTGGATCATCCAGAATTGCACGATCACTAACGCCCGCTGCGTCGGCATCATCTTAGGACAGGCGCCGGGCGTGGATTACACCGACATCGACGCTTACGGAGACCACATCATCCGCAACAACATCATCCGGCGCTGCGGGCAGGCGGGCATCGCCGGCCAGAAGGGCGCGACGCGATCGCTCATTACGGGCAATTTCATCGAGGACACGAATTACCGCAAGGAGTTCGGCGGCTGGGAAACGGCCGCGATCAAGTTCCATAACAGCGTCGATACCGTCATCAGCGGCAACCTGATCCGCGGCGTGTATCGGCAAAAAGAGGGGGCTTTCGGCATTTGGATCGACTTCGGCAACCAGGGCATCCGCATCAGCGGCAACGTCATCTACAACACGCAGGCCGAGACCGTCTTCCTGGAAATGGACCACGGCCCCAGCCTTGTGGACAACAACGTCCTTATCGGCCAGCCCGTCAGGAGCAATTCCGAGGCGACGGTGTTCGCCCATAATTTGTTCGTCGATTGCGGGTATGAGTACAGTCCCGACACGAACCGCCGTTCCGGCTATTTCAAGCCGCACACGACGATAGACGCCGGACGCAAGACCGGCACGGCCCAGGACGAGAAGTGGTTTAACAATATCTTCGTCCGCCGAGGACTCGATGACGTCAAAAACGCTCCCGGCTACGTATCGGATTACAACGTCTTCTTAGAGGGCGCCGGCAAGAGCTCCTTCGGCGACGAGCACAGCGTTGTCGATCCCTACGTCACGGTGCTGACCATCCAGGATTATCTTCTGGGAGTGTTTATCGATTTCTCCGTCGGTGACGCGCCGTTCCGCGTGCAAGGGCCGTGGGTCAATGCCGAGCTGGTCGGCGTCTTCCCGACGGTCGGTCAGACCATCGAGGACCGTTATGGTCACCCCATCACCGTCGATACCGACATTAACGGCAAGAAATTTTCAAAACCCATCCCCGGCCCGCTGGCCAATTTGAAGCAGGGCCAGAACACAATTACATGGACGTTTCGCAATGCCAAGTGAAACAAACAGGAACAAAAAGGAAAATGATCGGCCTATTCGCCGGAGGGAACGACAGGTGAAACGAAATAGATTCTTTTGTCTGATTCTGGCTTTGATGCTTCTTGTGGGCGGATGTAAGGAGAAAGAGCCGCCAACCCCGGAAGCATTAAGCCGGGCCGTCAGGGTCGGCGACATCAAACAGGTCCGGGAATTCATTGCAGCCGGTGTTGATGTTAATGTCAAGATCAACGCAGACCTTGCTCCCTTGCACTATGCGGCGATGTCTGGGCACAAGGATGTGGCTGAACTGCTGCTTGCCAAAGGCACCGAGATAGACGCAAGGGACCGATACGGCGAAACGCCACTGTTCCTCGCGCTGGGCGACGGACACAAAGCCGTGGCGAAAGCCCTTGTGGCCCGCGGCGCTGACGTCAATGCAATGGATCAGACTGGCTATATGCCGCTCCTTTTGGCGTTCCGCTGTGACGACGGAGAGATGGCTGAGCTTCTCATTGAAAAGGGTGCTGTTGTGGATATACCAACCCCACAGCGCCCGTGGCTCCGGCACGGGGGCCCTCTTATGCCGCATCCCTTGGGATGGTGGAAGAGGCCGCTGCACTACGCTGCCATGTTTGGGTACGAGAAGGTAGCTGAACTGCTGATTGCCAAAGGCGCCGACGTCAATGCACAGGACTTTGAGCGAGGTACACCTTTACACGAAGCGGCTTCGCAAGGTCGCAAAGAGGTGGCAGAAATGCTTATCTCCAAAGGTGCCCAGGTCAACGCGAGGGACAAGAAGGGAAACACACCTCTGCACCACGCGGCACATGGGGGCCACAAGAATGTAGTCGAGTTGCTGATCGCCAATGGTGCGGAAGTCAACGCCAAGACCGAAGACAGCCAAACTCCGATGGACATTGCACTCGACGCCGGCTACAGTGGCATTGTAGAACTTCTCCGCTCTGCCGGTGGTGAACTCGGCGTAAAGGACGACGGAGCCAGATAGCCGGAATTGGTGCGATTTATCACACCCTACGCTTTCGCTGCGGGCTTTTTCGGGAAATGGGGGGAGTAGAGCAGGCGTTCCTTGCGGATGGTGAGTTTTCCGTCACGGATGAAGGGCTCGCCGCGTTCGGTAAGGTGCTCGACCATGCGCTGCCGCCATTGAAGCAGCGTGCTTTTGTGCGCCGGCTCGGCGGCTAAGTTGTGCAACTCACGCGGATCGGTAGCCAAGTCAAAGAGGTGCTCTCTACCGTCGAAGGCGTAGTAGATGTACTTGAACTTGCCGTCGGTCAGGGCGTTCCAGTGGTCCTGGTTGTAGCACATCGAGTGCTCCAGGTCGATGAATGGCCGCCAGCCCTTGGTATTTCCGCGAACCAGCTCTAACATGCTCTTGCCGTCAAGAAACGATGGACGAGAGGATGATGGACGATGGACGATCAGCGAATCGTCCCGCGTCGCTCGTCCTTCGTCACTCGTCTGTCGTCCTTCGGCTGCGCTCAGGGCGGCGTCGAGAAACGTGGGCAGCACGTCCCGCAGCTCGACCGGCTGCGGCAGCGTTTTACCCCGCTGATGATCTATTCCCATAGCTTCTCCCATAGCTTCCTGCCGCGACGTGCCGTCGTTGGCACGGCGGGTGGGCCAGCGCAGGAGCATGGGGATTTTCGCTGAGCCTTCGTAGGCGTAGGTCTTTCGCCAGAGGTGATGGTCGCCCAACATGTCGCCATGGTCGGAGAAGAAGATGATTAGCGTATTATCGTACAGGCCGCGTTTCTTGAGGGCCGTGAGTATCCGGCCGATTTGCTCATCAATAAACGTGACCGAGCCGTAATAGGCCCGGCGGGATTTCCTGGCCTGCTCGACGCCCAAATCGCCATGCCAGAGACTCGGATTCGGCGGCTCATCGTGTGGGGCGTACGCAGCCGCCCAGTCGCCCACCGCCGGCGCGGGCATGTCATTTTCGTCGTACATGTCCATGAATCTTTGCGGCGGGTCGTATGGGCTGTGCGGCCGGGCAAAAGAGACCTTCAGCATGAATGGTTCCGCCCGGTCGTATTGCTCGATGAACTCGACGGCTCGGTCGCCCATCCATTTCGTCGGATGCAGCCGCTCCGGCAGGACGTATGCCTTTGCACGATAGTCGTTCCAGCCGATGCCCGTCGCATCCGGATTGAGGTCGGGCGCCTGCTCCTTGAACCATTGGCGATAATCGCTGACGAAGTCCGGCGTCTCGGCCCGGCCGGACTCGTCAAGCAGTATCTTGTGGTAGCCGCGAAGAAGCCTCTGCGGGTGCCAGTGCATTTTGCCGATACCGTAGAGATAATAGCCCGCGTCACGCAGCGCAGCGGGCAGCTCGAACGGATATTTCTCGGCGATGCGGCCATAGCCGATCATGCCGTGATGCCAGGGCGATAGGCCCGTCAGGATCGCGGCACGGGCCGGCGTACAGCTCGGCGTGGAACTGTAGGCGCTCGAAAAGACGACGCCATCAGCCGCAATCGAGTCCAGGTGCGGCGTCCTGATAATTTTATTTCCCGCGCAGCCCAGGCAGTCGGCCCGGTGCTGGTCCGACATCAGAAACAGGATGTTCGGCTTTTGCCGATGGGCGGCAGAAGCTGCATAAACCATCCCCAAGCTGCGCTTGAGGCTGCCACCCGCCACCGTCGAGACGACAACGGCGCCCTTGATCAAATCCCGGCGAGTTATCTTCGGCGAACGGCAATTCATCTTCACCTCATAGCCGCCACTTTACTGTCTTCTTTGATGACTTCGATGCAATTGATGATTGGGGCCTGGCTCGCTTCTGGATTGGCAGTCTTGGCGAGCAACTCAAGAACCAGAGCGTTCTGCGCCCTGATGCCGGTAAACTCCTTCACGACCGCTTTGTCCGCCCCTCCGGCGGCCTCGACGATGTCAAAGCTCTCCAGGACAACTTTGTCCTGGAGCTTGACGTCGAAGATGCGCTGGCCCACCTTGTCCGCCGCCGGCGCGCTAAAGCCCATGCGGACGGTGTACGAGGCGGCCTCTTGTCCGGCGGCGGCATCTGTCAGCGGAATTTCGCAGCGCAGCAGCCCCTGGCAGCCGGATGTGAATAGCCAGGGCTTGTCGGTGCCGGCAATGCTGACGCCTTTGAAGTCGCGGCAGAAGTAGCCCATCCCCTCCAGGGTCTCGACACGCAGATCGAGTTTGACGCCGTAGCCGGGATAGTGCGTGTAGGAATCGGTCTTGGGATTCGGATAAGCGAACCAGACGGTCCCTTCGTTATCCTTCATGTCCGCCGGAGCGCCGAAATTCACGGCCAGATGCCTGACGGGTTTGAGCTCGCCGGGCGTGACATAGACCGTCCAGGGCTGGGTCCGGTTCGGTTTGCGGATCATCGCCAGTGAGCAGCGGACCGGGTACGAGCAGGTGCAGCCGGCCGCCGCCTCCTGGCTGAGCAGCAGGCCGCCGGCGGGAATCACGCTGATGGCACAGCCCGGACGGTACGCGCCGAAGATGGTGACTCCGTTATCCTGTTCGAGGTCGTAGAACGCCGTACAGGCCGAGCGGTAGAACAGGCCCTTGGCCGAGGCGGCTGTGATGCCGCAGGTGTGGCCCGGCCGCAGGAACTCCCACGGGACCTCCCGGCCGGTGATCGGATGATCGCGGGTGAGAATCTCGCCCGTGCGCAGGTCACAGGCTTGCGGCTCAAGGATGATTTTATCCCCGACGATGACCGGCCTCGTGCGGTAGTTCAGCGCACGGGACCAGACCATCCGGCCCTTGTCGGCCGACAGCGCCGTGATGCGCCGCCACTTGAGGCCGCCTTCTTTAGACCGCCACGCGTCGTGGTTGCCGTGGTAGCCGAAGAACAGCAGCAATCCGCCGCTGTAAGTGGCTCCCATCGCATCGCCGCAGCAGCCCGTCAAATCAACCGGATGTTTCCACAGTTGCTCGCCGGTTGCGGCATCCAGCGCCACAACGAATCTCACGTCGGCGTCAGCATCCGTCAGTGTTCCTTCGGGATGCTCGTCCTTGAACAATTCGGCTCGCAGGGAGCTGATGAGATATTCGGCCTGGGTTTTCTGTTTATATGACGGGTCCTCCGCGAGCTTCGCAGCCAGAAACTCTTTCTTCTGCTTGAGCTCTTCAAGAATTCCTTCCCGCTCCTTGTACACACCCTTCTCCATGAGTGCTCGTCTTCGGGCCATGGCTCGGGTCCTTTGTTTTTCCAACACTCCGGTGTCGGCGTAGAAGATTTTCCCATCGCCCAGTGTAATCGCGATGTTGGCGATCTTTTCACCGTCACGCTGCCAGAGGAGCTTGCCCGTTTCGGTGTCCAGAGCGAACAGTTTGTCGCCGGCCATCAGGTTATCGGTTACGGCGTTCTTCTGGAGGAACTCTCCACCCCCGGCAAAGGACGTCATGGACTGATACAGGACACTCGACCTGTGGGAGGCCATCCGTAAATCTTCCGGTCCCGGATACAGCTTCCTGGCATACTCATAAGAGGCCCTGTCCTCTTCGGCGATGTCCTCAATATTCTTCCACCTGCCATTCTCCACGAAGCGTTTTACCGCCTCGCCGTAATCTTCGTCCATGGCCCTGGCGGCCGAGCCATAGAGAATATTGCCGACAACCGACAAATAGCCCCATCGGCGAGGTGTACCATCGGACGAGGGCGGGACTTTATATTCGCGTATTGTTTCGCCCGTCTCGGGATTCAGCCGGTAACACTTGTCGTGGGCCGCGACGTAAAGACCCCCTTCCGTCAGGGCCAGATTTCCAGAGTCGGTCTTGACCCCGACGCGGACCGCGCCGGGAATCTGCCTCTTCCACAGCAGCGTCCCGTTGAAGGCGTCAACGGCCGTGATGATCTCTTCACCCTCCATGAACAGCCGGCCGTTCATGGAAACGGGACTCTGAGCGCAGGCGTGCCGCTCGACCATCCCCATCGGTCCGGGCTCGCCGAACCACAGAACCCCCAGCGGGCCATAGACCATCTCGTCACCGGAGCAGGCGGTGTTTTGAGGGTCGCAGAACTGCTGCGTCCAGGCGCCGGCGCCCTCCAGCGGGTCCTGGTCGTACGTTCTCCAGGTTACCTGCCCGTCGCGGTGAAAGCTCAGGCACGCCTTGCCGCCCCATGGACGAAGAATGCGCCGGCCCTCTTCTGTTGTGCCCGCCGTCTGGCCCGTCAGGAGCATCCCGTCGGAGACGATCAGGTTGGCGAAATAGGCCGGCAGAGACGACAGGTCCCAGGATTCGACCACGACACGCTCGCCGAACAGGCCCGCTGCTTCGAGACGTTTTCGAGCCGTCGCTAATTTGTCCGGATCATATTCGAGGCCGACAATTTTCAGCTCCGTTCTGCCGGCTAATTCGTAAGCGAGGCGTCCCTCGCCGCAATCGAGAACCAAAGCATAGCCTTTCTTCACGCCGGTCTCGGAGAGAATCTTTTCCGCAGCGGCCTTGTATGTCTCGGTGAGTGAATCCTCGGGATAGGGATTAGTAATCGTTTCCGGCTTGATCTGTTTGGCTGTTGCGACTTCTTTCTGGCCGAAGCAGTAGATGGGGCCTTTATCGCTGCTGACAACCAAGTGGCCATCCGACGCGGCCAGCCCCACGGCGGCGCCGTTCACGTCGCTCGTCCACAACTCCTTGCCGGTCGCCGGATCAATGCCGACGACGATTCCGTCGCCGCCCGCGAATAGAACGTTGCCCGCTAACAGCACCGAACGAAGCCCCTTTCTGGCGTAGCGCCACCGGATGCAGGTGCTTTTCAGTCGCTGTTCTTCCTGCTCTGCACTGCTTATTTTCTCCGCCAGCTCGGCAATTTGCTGGTTAAGCTCCTCGCGGGCGGTCTTGCCGGCGGCACTGAGCTTGGTTTTCAGCGCATCCAATTGGGTCTGCCACGTTTGCTGAAAACTCATAGACTTGGCGGCCTTGCTCACAGCCTGAGCATGCGCGGCCCGGTCTATCGCATACGCGCCTTCATCAGTCAGGATGTACGAGAAATCGCGGGTCACGGCCATGTCAACGCCCGGGAACCAGACGAACGCGTCGCCCTGCCGCTTGCCGGTTTTGGCGTCGTAGGCGACTTTGTCGGGCTTACCGGAGAAATCCACGCCGGAGATGAGCCTGTCGCCGTCCAGCAACGCCCACGTCCCGCCGCGCTTGCCGCCGGGCGAGGCACAGTATAGAAACTTGCCGGTATGTCGATCGAACGCAGCCGGCATAGAGCGCCCTGAAGGAACATACAGAACATCACGCGAGGCAACCAGATAGCCGTGCGGCGATATTCCACCGAATTCCATCTCGTGGGCTCGGTCGCCGATGGTATCGTTCTTCCAGACGACCGAGCCGTCAGTTGCCTTAAGAGCGCAAATGTACAGCCCCTCGTAGGGGAAGATACCCGCCGCGAAATAAACAATCCCATCATCGACTAAGACGCCGGTTCTGACCGGCCAGAGCGATATCATTCGGCCGTTGCCGATGATCTTCTCATCGCTGGGACCGGCCCGGTACTTCCATACGAGCGAGCCGTCTTTAGCGTCGAGGCAATACACATACCCGTCGTCGGAGCCGCCGTAAACCTTGCCGCCGGAGACGACGGGGGCAAAGCGAACGGGGCCCTGTGTATAGAACGTCCAGCGTATCCGGCCGTCGGCCAGGTCGATTGAAGTGACTTTGTTCGTCGTGCAGCAGCCGAAGTAAGCACTGCCATCGGCAATCGCCACGTGATAGGCGTTATCATTGTGCATTCGGGGCAGCTCTTCGGCGGGCATCGGCCAGGCGGGTTTCGGCGGATGGGCAGGCGTATATGTCCACTGCAGGAAAAGTTTTGAGCCGACGTTCTGCGAAGTAACCGCGCTGCGTGCCGGGTCGGCCCTGTACGTCGGCCAGTCGCCAGCGACAGGTCCGGCGCAGACGCCGAATACGATCAGGAAAGAAACTAAACCAGTGAGAGAACAACAATACGTTGATACTTGTGCGCTGCGATTTGGGACGGCCTGTGGCTTCATAATAGCTCCTCTTGAAAAAACAAAGATTTCAAACAAAGCTGACCCTGATTATAACCATGTCTGCACCCGTTTTACAGCACTTTTTTCGCTAATTGTCTCGGCGGCGCGTCTTCTGGTTCTGCCTCGCCGGCGTATGGAGGTCACAGACGTTCTTGAGATTTTTTGAGTTTTTCGACTTTCTCTCGCGAGAGCGGGGCAGGCCGCAGCTTGCCCTGACTCCACAAGTCGTAGCCGCTCAGTCTGTATGGGCTGCCGGGGTGCTCGGACTGGCCGATGGGCAGCAGGGCCAGCGATTCATCCGCATTATTCATTGGGACATATTGCGTATAAGACTGCGCCTGCTGAGAAAAGATCGTGCCGCCCTCGATGCAGCTTAGCCCGGGGAGTGTCAGGTCGTTGTGTTGGTCGAGCGACTCAAAACCATCCAAGGTCGAGAAGTATGGAAGCTTCGTTTCGAGCAGTCCGGCCATGCCTCGCTCGTGCCATTTCGCCGGGTCGTCGCCGTAGCTGGCTTTGCCGTATCGCCAGGCCGCTCTGAGAATGAGATTAACGTACTCGGCCTCGGGATCAGTCAGCGGGGCGTTCGGGTCTTTTTCGATCCGGGCATTGATGGTCTGGAGCATGTTGCACAGCCCCGAAAGACCGCCACCGTAAATCGTCGCCGCCTGGAAATTCTGCCTGAACGCCATCGGCATCAGATTGATGATTTCCGTCCCCTTGACAGCCATCTCCGATCTGTATCCGCCGGCATGCCACTCTTGGAGGTATTCGAGTGCCTGGAGCGTTTCCTCTTCCAGCGCAAATGCCTGTACGTCCCGCAAATGATAGCCAAGACGAACCAGGTCTCGCTTGATGGGATTGATCGTATCATAGTGGACGTCGAATACATCGGCCGGGCTGAAGATGTCTTTGGCGAGCACTCGCTCTTTGAGCCGCCAGGAGCGGTCGCTGTCGCCGAGACTGCCGGTTGAGATGCCCATCGGTATGGGGTAGAAGGACGCAATCGGCCGGTGATTGGCTGTGACCAGCCAGCCCTGCCTGGGATTGATGATCTGGGGCAGCAGCTCATGGGGCAGGATGCCCTGCCAGTCATTCTCAGAACTCCATCCTTCATGGGCGGCCATGGCGTCCAGCAGGGCGCAGGAGGAGCGGATGGGCAATGCCAGGATCGTCTTGTACCCGATATTGCCCTTACTGTCGCCGAACACGCAGTTGGCACTGGGAAAGCGCCAGCCCCCAGCCGCCTTCTGAAATTCATAGACGTCTTTTGCCCGCATCATGGCCAGCGCTCCTTCGAGGGTATCGCGCTTTGGCTCGCATATCGGGATGCGTTTGAGTGCGACCTCGTCGCCCGGCCGGACGCCCGCAGCCAGAGACGTCACGACGGGGCCGAGGTGTGTTTGTCTGACGGTGATGGTCTGCTCCGGGCCGTCTTGTATCTTGATCGTTTCGGTGCGGACCTGCATGTCGCGCCATTGGCCGTCGAAAAAATACTGGTTCGGATGGTTGGGGTCGGTCTTGAGGACGAACAGGTCGGCCTGGTCGGCGCCGAGCGCGGTCAGGCCCCAGGCCACGTTCTGCGTAAAGCCAATCAATATAATGGGACTGCCTGGAACCCCGATGCCGCGGGCGTTGAACGTCCTGCCGCTGACGTGGAATTCGTAAAACAGCGAAGGATTGCGAACGGGCGTCTGCGGGTCGCTAACGAGCACGGATGAAGCGTTGGTGGTTCTGCTCTTGCCCACGACCCAGGCATGGCTGAACCGAGGGGGCGGCGGCTGCCGGCGCGGCACCGAAGAGTCAACCTTCCGGTTTAGATTATGCTGCCGTGCGAAGTCCATGACCCTGCGAACCCACTCGTCCGTGACATCATCGCGTTGGATCACAGACGCATCGTCTCTAACAGGCCGGCCGCGAATGGCGCTCGCCGCGTCGTCCGGCGCGAAGGTGCGAATTTCTCTTGTGCCGTCCTTGATTTCATAATAGGATGTCATTTCGTTCAAGCCGTCACCGGAGAAGAAAAGGCCCAGCCGCCACCAGGAAGCGATGCACGCCGCGGGCGTCCAGGGCTCAGGTTCCAGATTGAGTGTCTCGAACAGATAGAGCAGATCATCGGAGTGACTGTGCATGTAATCGTTGACGCCGTCGCTGTACGCCCGGAGCAGGGCGAGCGAATGGCCGTCGAGGTTGGCGGCGACCTCCTGGGCGGCGCGGTAGTATCCGATGGTACGCATCTCAATATCATTACGCACAGCGGAGTTCCTGCCCTGCGGCGCCGCGCGGGAGACGCCGACTTTCACATCCCCGACAAGCTCGGCCAGGCGGCCTTGAATGATGCGCAGATTGTAGTACATCTGGAAGGCGCGATCCTGGGCGGCGGCGTAGCCTAAGCCGTACATGGCCCCGGCGTCCGTCTCGGCAAAGATATGCGGAACACCCCACGTATCCCGCAATAGGTCGATGTTGCCGGACCTGCCCGATCCGGCATCCGGCTTGACGGAGCAGGCGGGGTTCGGCTGCGGATTGCGGCCGGCTCTCTGAGGACCGCAGCCAGCGGCCAAGAAAAGCAATAAAAATGCTATAGAGACGTGTGTGCGCTTCAGTGGCATCGTTTTCTCCTTATCTGCTGTCGGTAATGTTCATTGGGGCTAATACATAATGGCATGGCACTGCTTTGTCAATCCGACATTTTTTAGGGATTCGCGCCGGCCGGAATTTTCTTGCAATGCACGGCAGCTCGGCTAAACTATGTGCAGAATGATGAGTGTTCCTGGGGAATAGTGTAATGGTAGCACAACTGACTCTGGATCAGTTAGTTGGGGTTCGAATCCCTATTCCCCAGTTTCTTTGCATCGAATAGCTTTTTTGTCCCCTCTTGTTCACGGTAGCCCTGTCGCTTTCCACGCCGAAATCCACAACGTGAAAAACGCCCATGCCCTCATCAGATAGTCCGAATCCTGAGCCTGGAAGGCTGGCCCACGCGCAACGCCAATCAGCGGTACGGCTCCCATGTTAGTGCTATTCTGAAACAGCTCAAGGCGGCCAAATAGCCATCAAACGTGGTGGGCAATGGTATGAAACTCAGCAGGACACACCAGCGTAACTGGATTAGTCTATGCCCAAATTACGCCTGATGATGAGAAGAAAGTCTGACCCTTCGGTTCAATTCACTGTTCCTGAAAGAAAGATAAATTCTTTTATTCGACTTTTTCGAGAAAAATATCGCCTTTTTTGACGTAAAAACGGCCAAAGCAGGAAAAATACGTAGTCACCACAATAGACAGCCGGCTGGTCAGTCATATATGTTGGACTCGTCGCAGGGAGGAGTGGATAAGAGCAGTTCCACGATGTGTCAGTTTCCCACTCCTACGAAAAGTGGCTTTGTAAAGGGTAATCCGTCAATTAATACGTTTCGAAAGCGAATATTGGAGGAGAAAATTATGAATGCAAACAAGGTCATTACAGTAGCTTTGGCCATGGCTTTTCTGTCTGCCGTTGTGGGGAAAAGGCGAGAAAGCCCCGTGTCTTTTTGAGGTTGCGAAGACTATCGTCTACAACTAATCCCATTACTATTTTGAAAGGAATTCTCATGAAAACCAAAGAACGACAAAACAGATTTCGATTCAAGATTATTGCTCTACTGGGTCTGGCGTTGCTGGTCTTGTCTGGTCCACCTGTTGATGCACAGGTGGTGGTGAACATTCCCGATGAAAATCTGGAGGCCGCGATTCGTGATGCCTTGGGTATCCCAACTGAACCGCTCACAGACCAAGATCTGGCCGGACTCACATCACTTTGGGCTTCCATCAGAGGGATCACGGATCTGACCGGCTTGGAATATTGCGTGAACCTGACGTATCTGTCCATCTACTACAACAACATCAGCGACATCACTCCCTTATCGGGACTGATGTACCTAACGTATCTGGATCTCTCCTCCACCGACATCAGCGACATCACTCCCTTATCGGGATTAACGAACCTGACGGATCTGAACCTCTACTCCACCGACATCGACGACATCGGCCACTTATCAGGATTGTTGAATCTGATGTATCTGAACCTCGGCTTCAATGATATCAGCGACATTAGCCCCTTATCGGGATTGACAGATCTGTATTGGCTGGGCCTCGACTACACCAACGTCAGCGACATCAGCCCATTATCGGGGTTGACGAATCTGACGATGCTGGGTATCGGTTCCTCCACCCTCAGCGACATTAGCCCCTTATCGGGATTGACAAAACTAACACGTCTTTATCTCAACTTCAACAACATCAGCGACATTAGATCCTTATCCGGATTGAGGAACCTGACGCATCTGTCCCTCGGCTCCAACAACATCAGCAACATCAGCCCCTTATCGAGATTGACCAACTTGACGGACCTGTACCTCGGAGACAACAACATCACCAACATCGGCCCCTTATCGAGATTGACGAACCTAATGGCTCTGGAACTCTACGACAACAATATCAGCAACATCAGACCCCTATTGAGATTGACGAACCTGACGGAGCTAGACCTCCGCTGGAACAACATCAGCAACATCAGACCCTTATCGGGATTGACGAACCTGTGGTATCTGGCTCTCGACTCCAACAACATTAGCGACATCACCCCTTTGGCTGGACTAACAACCCTCCAGTTTCTCTGGATGACATCCAATCCGCTGGATTGTGATGCGTATCTCATCGTGATACCTTTGATAATCGAGAATAATCCGGGCATACAAATGAGTTATGACCCGATACCACCTGAGTGTTCTTGATTCGCTACCTGTCGCCGATGCTGGCGAAGACCGGATTTTGAGCAGAAAAGCTATGATGGAACACATGTGACTCTGGGGACGGTTGCGACCGAGTGAGTATAAGAGTTCCCGAAAACTCAACCACGGGTTAAGTTGTGAATTACAACCATATTATTGTTCAAAGGAGGTTATCATGTTTAATGTCGAAAGAAAAAGATTGTTTGTCCTGTTAGTTTTTGGAGTCGGCGTTGGATGGTCCTTATGTACGGCAACCACCGCAGACACGCTTGAGATGAACGGACTGCAATTGGAGACCGCGGGCGCTTGGTGGTGGGCGGGAACAACTAATGTATCGCCGTTCACTATTGAAAATGTGACTGATGAATACACAAGAGATGTTCGTATATATACAACGGGCCTTGAGATAGGTGGCTGGGGGCATTTGACTTATATAGGCAACGGCAAATGGAAGGGTGTTTATGGTCGCCAGACACTTCTGGCAACAGTCGAAGGACCCAAAGCCTGCCTCCCGAGTGATCAAGAATCAAATGTCGGCCCTGGTGATCCGCCAGATGCCGAGTATCCCTATGTCAGAGTCGGGGATATGAGGCCCGGTGACAGAGATCCCCTGAGGATGGAGTTCACGTTGGAGGTCCAGGGCGGAGATCGCGGGTGGTACCCACCATACGTTCGGTGGATGACTCTGGCCTCGGGAGGAACGAACGTTACGGGCCAGAACAGATTACCCACAGCTTATGGCGAATCAGTCACTACAACCGTGGACACACCCGTGGAAATCACACTTCACGCCACAGACCCGGATGGAGATGACTTATCATTCCACGTCTTAAAGAATCCTATCAATGGGACACTCGTTGGAACACCACCGAATGTGACCTACACACCCAACTCAGGCTACACAGGAGCAGACAGTTTCAATTTCGTAGCACGGGACCGCAGGAGGGAATCGAACGTGGCCACTATAAGTATTACCGTTGGGGGTGATACTGGAGACTGGACCACCCTGCACTATCCCGGTGCGTCTAATACATGGGCGTATGGCATCAGCGGAAACAACGTTGTCGGGATATACGGGTATGCTGGTCCGCCGTACCATAGTTTTCTCTACAATGTGTCGGCTCAAACTTGGACTGCCTTAGACTTCCCTGGTGGCTATGACACACAGGCATTAGACATTGATGGTGATAATATTGTTGGGGGATACGACGACGCTTCTGGTGTCTCCCACGGCTTCCTCTATAACGTGATGACCCAGATCTGGGCTACTCTGGACGCACCCGGTGCGTCTTCGACATACGCGATTGGCATTAGCGGAGATAACATTGTGGGTGCATACAGGAACGCCGATGGCTACCACAACAATTTTCTATTCAATGGGGCGACGTGGACGATCTTGGACCCACCCGACGAATGGTCCTCGGAGTTTGAAGAATGGTCGTGGTTGGTAACGGGTATTGACGGAGGAAATATTGTTGGGTACTACGGGACTACACAAGGAATGTATTACCATGGCTTCCTCTATGACGGGGCGACTTGGACTATCCTAGATGCACCTGGGGCAAGCGCTACATGGGCAGAGGATATCGACGGCGGCAATATCGCTGGCTGGTGCGAAGTCCGTGAAGGCTACCTTGGCTTTGACGGCTACCACGGCTTCATCTTCGACGGAACGACTTGGACCACCTTGATGACACCCATGACAGAGTGGCCTGATACAGAAGCATACGGCATTGACGGGAATAATGTTGTCGGCAGTTACTCCGACGACGATGGTTGGCGTGGTTTCCTGTATTCGCCGTAGTCTGCCAACATCGAAAAAGAGCAAATTTCTCATCGAATACGCTGGGCTGTGAGCATCTGCTTGCAGCCCTTTTTCTATGCCGGCGGGAAATGCGAAATAAAGCCTCTGAAGATTGGGCCGAACCAACCGGACTCATTGACAGTCATACCCGATACTGCCTAAAATGCCTTGCAGTCATGACGTAGCAAGAACAGAGGCAGATCATTAGGGAGTTTGGTGGATATGGAAACTTACTTAGAAACAGTTAATCGCAAATCCAAAAACCAATTCTTTGCCGGCTTGTCGGCCGGACTGTTGATACTTGCTCTATGTTTTCCTGGTGCCGCACAAGCGGAAGAACCACAAAGCGAGGTAAGACAGGGCTTGGCGAGTCAGTACAAAGGTGATAAGGGGATCGAGAATGATCCGAATGTGATCTTTGCAGAGAACTTCGAAGCTATTTCTCTGGACGACGTCAAGTCACACTGGGAGAGCGTTGAGAATATCGAAATCATGTCGCTTTCAAGCGATGTGCCCGCAGGAAGCAGCGGCAAACAATCACTCCTGATGAGCCACGTCGGAGGTAAAAGTAACGGCGGACATCTGTACCGGCGGCTCTTGCCGGGCTACGAGCAGCTTTACGTTCGCTTTTACGTGAAATTCGATCGCGAGTGTTTCCCGATCCACCACTTCGTGCACGTCGGCGGCTACAACCCTTCGACGGCGTGGCCCCAGGGCGGAGCGGGCATCCGCCCCGCCGGCAACGAGCGGTTCACCACCGGCGTCGAGCCGTACGGCAGGCTATGGAGATGGGATTTCTACTCCTACTGGATGGGCATGCGATCCTCGCCGGACAACAAATCATGGGGCCACGACTTCATCAACGATGAAAACCTCAAAGCCGAGCGCGACAAATGGACCTGTGTCGAACTGATGATGAAAATGAACGAACCCGTCACGGAACACAACGGCCAGCAGGCGATATGGATCGATGGAAAACCCTGGATGAGGCAGGGGCAGATGGTCAGCCACCTGGGCGAAGGGTTTCCGAAGGGCAAATGGGTATGGGACAGCTTCACGCCGGACCCGGAAGGCTTGCCCTTCGAGGGGTTTCAATGGCGCAATGATGAGAATCTGAAGCTCAACTTTTTGTGGATTCTTCTGTATATCACGGACGCGCCGCCGGGCCACGTCAGTAAGGTGTGGTTCGATGACATCGTCGCGGCGAGGCAATACATCGGGCCGATAAATCCCGAACCATGAAGATTTATGATTTACGATTTGCGATTTTCGATTTGAAATTGGTCCGGCATTTCCCACGAGCCACCGGTGGTGCTTCCTTGACCGCCAGCAGGCTCAATAGAAAGCTCAGCGTACTCTCCGCCCCTTGATTCGGATTAACGCCGTCGGGGCAGAGGCCATCGCGGCAGCCTTTTGATACGAAGTCATAGAGCGGACTGCGCAAGTCGTTGCAGCCCAGGAACCAGTCAAAAGCTTTCCTTTGAAGGATCAGGAACCTGTCGTTTTGCGTGGCGTCATAAGCGGCCCTGAGCATCAGAACCGTACTGCCGGCTTCGATGGGCTGCTGGTCGAATGCCGCCTTTGGCCGGCCCCGTTTATGCCATCCCTGACAGCCGACGAAGCTGAAATGCTCGCCGTTGAACGTATCAGCCAGCAGGAACTCGCAGGTTTTTTCCGCAATTTCCAGGTACGTGCCATTCTCAAGAGTCAGGCCGGCAACGAATAGCGCGTGAGGCAAAACACCATTATCGTATGTGAGCGCCTGCTCAAACCACTGCCAATCGGGGCCGCTATTCTGCTGGTACTGCGTCGCCAGAGCGTCGGCGGCGAATTCCAGTTGGCGCCTTACGTCCCCGGCGTCCGGGAACTGTCTGAGATAATCGCTCAGGCCGAGTATCGAATAGGCCATACCCTTCGGGGTCTGCTTCTGGACTCGCTGTATGGAGATGTCAAAGAAGTCGCTGGCGATGGCCAGATACGCCGGCGACGGCGGCCCGGCGGCCACCGTTCCGAGGGCCCACAACGACCGGCCAAGGGCGTCATTTCCCGTTTCGTTCCTGTACCAGGTTCTGTCGAAGTTCATCCAGTTTCTGACCGTGCCGTCTTCGTTCTGCGAATGGATGACAAACGCCAAGTAGGTATCGAGAAGCTTCAGGGCCTGCGGCTCGGGGTACTGCGCGTAGTATTTGGTCATCGCGATTACGGCTCTTGCATTGTCGTCCGTGCAGTAGCCGCACTGGCGGTCGGGGATTATGACTTTGGCGTGCTGGAACAGGCCGGTATCATCGGTCAGCCTTTTCAAATGCTCTAACGAAGGTTCGGGTACTTCAACATTCGATATGGTATCAGCCACTTTTTTCGCGGCACTTCTTGCCATCCGCAATACCCCATTCAGATCGCTATGAACGAACTTGGTTTATTCTATGGGTGATCAGCTAAAACGTCAAGGAAATCGAACCCCCGCATGAATTTATGCCTTTCCTGGCCAACGCGATGGATGATTGTGCACTATCAGCAGCAAAAACAAGGATTCTGCCAGGTATCTGGGGATTTTTTCATTATTTGCCGTTTTTCTTTTGCACCTGAGGCAGACAGAATCGTATAATACCCTACTCCTAAAGTAGGAATAATGAAAGAATAGACTATGAAGCTTTCAACTCGAACCAGATATGCGGTAAGAGCCATGATAGAGCTGGCTCAGAACGAGACAAACAGACCTCTGCAGCTCAAAGTCATTGCAGAACGGCAGGACATCTCCGTCAAGTACCTGGAGCAATTGATGGCTATTCTCAGATCAGCGGGACTCATCAGGAGCGTCAGAGGCGCAAAAGGCGGGTATATACTGTCCAAAGCCGCCAGCCAGGTCAGACTCAGCGACATCCTGCATTGCCTGGAAGGCGCCGTGATGACCGTCGAATGTGTCGAAGACAGCCAGAGTTGTGCACGGGCCGCCGAGTGCGCCGCCCGGCAAGTCTGGGTGAAGGTCCAGCGGGCTATCGAGGAGGTCCTGCAGTCGATCACGCTCCAGGACGTCGTTGACATGGCCAAGGATGCAAAACAATCGGACTATCAGATTTAGGGAAGGAATACCAGAGATCATGAGTGCAATATTCGAAGATATCACCGCTACAGTCGGTCTTACGCCGCTGGTCAAAATCAATAAGCTTGGCTCGAACAAAGCCACCATCCTGGCCAAGCTCGAATCCAGGAATCCGTGTGGAAGCGTGAAAGACAGAATTGCCCTCTCGATGATCAAAGACGCGGAAAAGCAGGGACTGATCAAACCCGGTGCTGTCATCATCGAGCCGACCAGCGGGAACACGGGCATCGGCCTGGCTTTCGTATGTGCGGCCAGGGGATATCGTTTGATATTGACGATGCCTGAGTCGATGAGCATCGAGCGAAGAAAGATATTGAAGTTGTTCGGCGCCGAGCTTGTGCTGACGCCCGCCGAGAAGGGAATGGCCGGTGCAGTGGCCAGGGCCGAGGAGCTTGTGTCCCAAAATCCCAATTCGTTCATGCCGCAGCAGTTCAAGAACCCCGCCAACCCGCAAATCCACAGAGAGACTACGGCCAGCGAAATCTGGCTGGACACGGACGGCAAGGTTGACATTCTCGTGGCCGGAGTCGGCACCGGCGGGACTTTGACCGGCTGCGGCGAGGTCTTGAAGCAAAAGAACAAGCGCCTCAAGGTCGTAGCCGTCGAGCCGAAAGACTCCCCCGTGCTCTCGGGAGGCAAGCCCGGCCCGCATAAAATACAAGGTATCGGTGCAGGATTTGTCCCGGACGTCCTGAACGCCGGCATTATCGACGAGATCATCCAAATCGCCAACGAAGAAGCGATTCAGACGGCCCGGCAGTTGGCGTCGAAGGAGGCCATTCTCGCGGGCATCAGCTCCGGCGCCAACGTGTGCGCAGCCGTAAAGCTCTCGCATCGCCCGGAAAACCAGGGCAAAGTCATCGTGACATTTATCTGTGACACCGGCGAGCGGTACATCTCGACTGAAATGTACGCCTAACGGCACACAACTGCTTTGTGTGTAAGGACATACAACCATGCAAGAAAAAAAGTTGGCCGATAGGAAAATCCAGGACCTCGTCGGTAAGATTGCTCAAACGTACCAGGATGATAAGGGTATAAATTTCATCGACGTTTCCAACTTGCCCGTGCAAGACAAGATCATAGAGGTTCTCGATTTGCTTGTTGAGCTTCTTTTTCCCGGCTATACCGGCAGAAGAACCGTCACGAAATCAAACGTTCATTTTATCGTTATCGACATCCTCTACCACGTCTATACGGAGCTTTCGGAGCAGATAGAACGGGCGTACAAATACCAGTGCAGACTGCAAAACTGCGACACCGGCGCCTGCCGGGCCATGGCCGAGGAGGCGACCCTGCACCTGCTGGCGCAACTGCCCAAGATCAGGGAGCTGCTCAAAGGCGACGTCGGGGCCGCATTCGAGGGAGACCCGGCGGCAAAGTCCCACGAAGAGATTGTGATAAGCTATCCCTGCATCACCGCCATTGCCACGTACCGAATCGCCCACGAATTGTATCTCAAGGAAGTCCCCTTGATTCCGCGGATCATGTCGGAGTGCGCACATGCCAAAACCGGCATTGACATCCATCCCGGCGCAACCATCGGCAGGAATTTCTTCATCGACCACGGGACCGGCGTCGTCATAGGCGAGACATCGGTCATCGGCGACAACGTCAGGTTCTATCAGGGCGTTTCGCTCATCGCCATGAGCATCCCCAAAAAAGCACAGAGCATCCGGGGCGCCAAACGTCACCCCACGGTCGAAGACGACGTGACGATATACGCCGAGGCGACGATCATGGGCGACGTTACGATAGGCAAAGGCTCGGTGATCGGAGGAAACGTCTGGATCAGAAAGTCCGTTCCTCCCGGAACAACGGTATCCATGGCAAAAACCGAGTCGCTCTACGAACACCACAAGCACGGCAAACCACACAAAGGCCACAAAGAAAAATAGCCGCAGAAATCAGGAGCAGGCCGTTGAGAAAAGAGCTGATCGAGAAGATTGCACGGTTAAAGCGCGAGAATGACGCCGTGATCCTCGCCCACAACTACCAGTTGGGCGAGATACAGGACCTGGCCGATTTCACGGGCGATTCCCTGGGCTTGAGCATTCAGGCGGCGAAAACCGATGCAAAGATCATCGTATTCTGCGGCGTGCGCTTCATGGCGGAGACCGCGGCGATACTCTCGCCGGACAAAATGGTGCTCCTGCCCGACAAATCCGCCGGCTGCCCCATGGCGGACATGATAACCGCCGAGCAGCTCCGCCGGCTCAAACAGGAGCATCCCGGCGCCCTGGTCGTCTGTTACGTCAACAGCACGGCGGAGGTCAAGGCCGAAAGCGATTACTGCTGCACAAGCTCCAACGCGGTGGAGTTAGTGAGCTCGTTACCGCAGAACAAGCGGATTATCTTTGTCCCGGACCAGCACCTTGGCCGGTTTGTGGCCGAAAGGACGGGCCGAGACCTCGTGCTCTGGCCCGGCTATTGCACCACGCACGTGCTGATTACCGAAGACGACGTCCGGACGGCTAAGGCAAAATATCCGGATGCGATTGTCATGGCGCACCCGGAATGCTCCGAGCCGGTCAAAGAGCTTGCGGACGAATTGCTCAGCACCGGCCAAATGCTCAAATTCGCCGGCGCAAGCAAGGCCAAACGGTTCATCGTCGCCACGGAGACGGGAATTATTCACGCCTTGAAGAAGCAGAATCCGCAAGCCGAATTCTACCCGGCCAGCGCCCGGGCCGTCTGCCCGAACATGAAGAAGATTACTTTGGACAAAGTCATCGCCTCGCTGGAAGATAAGCGATACGAAATTACCGTGCCGGAGCACATAAGAATCAGAGCGAAAAAATCGCTTGATAGAATGGTAGAGATTTTACCTACAAGATAGAAAGGATCAGAGAACATGGCAGAACAACCGCAGTACCACCTGGAAACGCTGGCCCTGCACGCTGGCCAGACAGTCGATTCAGACACGCGCAGCCGGGCTGTGCCCATCTATCAGACCACGAGCTATTGCTTCAAGGATACCAGCCACGCCGCGAACCTTTTTGCGTTGAAAGAGTTTGGAAACATCTACACCCGGCTGATGAATCCCACGACGGATGTACTGGAAAAACGGCTGGCCGCACTGGAAGGCGGCGTGGGAGGCCTGGGGCTGAGCTCGGGCCAGTCGGCCATCTACGTCAGCATCTTCAACATCTGCGGGGCCGGAGGCCATATTGTCTCCTCGAATTCACTCTATGGCGGAACGGTGACGCTCTTTAGCCAGACCTTTCATAAACTCGGTATCGAGGTGACTTTCGTGGACCCGAAAAAGCCGGAGAACTTCGCCAAGGCGATAAAGGACAATACCCGCCTGATCTACATTGAAACGATCGGAAATCCGAAAAACGATATTTTGCAGTATGAAAAAATTGCCGACATCGCTCATAAGAACGGTATGCCGGTGATTTGCGACAGCACGGTTACGACGCCCATCTTGCTGCGGCCAATTGAATACGGCATTGATATTGTCGTTCATAGCTGCACAAAATTCATCGGCGGGCATGGAACGTGCATCGGCGGGGCGATTGTCGATTCGGGCAAGTTCGACTGGACGAACGGCAGATACCCCGAGCTGACCGAGCCGGACCCGAGCTATCACGGCGTCAAATACGTCGAGTCCTTCGGCCCGTTGGCCTACATCATCAAGGCCAGGACCCAGTTCCTGCGGGATATGGGAAGCTGCATGTCGCCGTTCAACGCGTTCATGTTTTTACAGGGGCTGGAAACCCTGCATCTGCGTATGCCCAGGCACTCGCAGAACGCGCTGAAGCTGGCGCAGTGGCTCGAAAAGCAGAAAAGCGTCACGTGGGTGAACTATCCCGGCCTCGAATCGCATCCGGATTACAAGTTAGCCAAGAAATATCTGCCCGACGGCCAGGGGGCGATCCTGGGCTTTGGAATCAAGGGCGGCAGAGAAGCCGGCATCAAGTTTATCAACAGCGTCAAATTGGCCAGCCATCTGGCCAACATCGGCGACAGCAAAACGTTAGTGATTCACCCGGCCAGCACGACCCATTCGCAGCTCAGCGACACCGAACAGCTCTCGGCGGGTGTCACGCCGGATTACGTCCGCGTCTCGGCGGGCACGGAGCATATTGATGACATCATCGCGGATTTCGACCAAGCGTTGAAAGCCAGCCGATAAGATAATAGTAAATCGTTGTAGACTCCTGCTTTTGCAGGAATGGCAAGAAACGAGAGACGAAGCTATGTGGGAATATACCGATAAAGTCAGAGACCACTTTTTCAATCCGCGGAACGTCGGCGAAATCGAAAACCCCGACGGCGTCGGCGAAGTCGGCTCTCTGGCCTGCGGCGACGCCCTGAAGCTGACCTTCAAGCTCGATGAAAAGGGCCGAATTAAAGATGCAAAGTTCAAGACGTTCGGCTGCGCCAGCGCCATCGCAAGCTCATCGGTACTGACCGAGCTGATCAAGGGCCTGCCGCTGGAGGAAGCCGCAAAGGTCACGAACAAAGATATCGCCGACTACCTGGGCGGCCTGCCGGAACAGAAGATGCACTGCTCCGTAATGGGCCGAGAAGCGCTCGAGGCCGCCATTGAGAATTACCAAAGCGGCGGCAGGAAAAAACACGAGCTTGAGGGCACGATCGTCTGCACCTGCTTCGGCGTCACCGACCGGGAAATCGAGAGGGTCATACGCGAGAACAACCTGACAACCGTAGAGCAGGTAACCAATTATTGCAAAGCGGGCGGCGGGTGCGGCGGATGCCAGGGTGAAATCGAGAAGATCATTGAAAAGGTGCAGGGAGAAAAGATAAGAGAAGCCCCCGTAACCGCCCCGCGGCGCGAGGGTAAGCTGACGAACGTGCAGAAGATCCAGTTGATTCAGCAGACAATCAACGAGCAAATCCGTCCGGCCCTGCGGGATCACGGAGGCAATATCGAGCTAATCGACGTCGAAGGAAACAAAGTCGTCGTTGCATTTAGAGGGATGTGCGCCCAGTGCGTAACGGCGGAGCTGACGATGAAGGACGTGGTCGAAGCCAAGCTAAGGGAATTCGTTTCGGAAGAACTTTTCGTTGAAGAAGACAAAGAGTCGGCGAGTCAGCCGCACAATCATATAGAATAAGATGAAAACCATATACTTTGACAATAACGCGACGACGCGAGTGGATGAACGAGTGCTTGAAGAGATGAAGCCGTTATTCTGCGAGCTCTACGGCAACCCTTCGAGCATGCACACCTTTGGCGGACAAACGGGCCGCAGAATCCGCCATGCACGCGAGCAGGTGGCCGCTTTGCTCGGGTGCGACCCGAGTGAGGTTATCTTCACCAGCGGCGGCACCGAAAGCGACAACGCCGCGATCAAGGGCGCCCTGGCTGCTCAACCGCACAAACGCAAGGTCATCACCACCCGAGTTGAACATCCGGCCGTGCTGAGCGTCTGCCGGGACCTGGAAAACCACGGCTATATCGTCGTCGAGCTGAGCGTCGACAGGCAGGGCCGGCTTGACCCGGCGGAGCTGCAAAAGCAAATCGACGCGGACACCGCTCTGATTACCGTCATGTACGCGAACAACGAAACGGGCACAATATTCCCCATTGACCGGATCGCCGAGCTGGCCGCCGACAACGAGGTTCCCTTTCACACGGACGCCGTACAGGCCGTCGGCAAAATACCGCTGAACCTCTCCGGGAGCAACATTGATCTGTTGAGCCTTTCGGGCCATAAGCTGCACGGGCCCAAAGGGATCGGCGTTCTTTACGTCCGCAAAGGGACACGTCTGGCGCCGTTCATGTTAGGAGGCCACCAGGAAGCGGGCCGAAGGGCCGGCACGGAAAACGTCCCCGGAATCGTCGGACTGGGCAAAGCCTGTGAATTGGCGGCACAGAGCTTCGAAGAGGAAAACAACAGAGTCAGATACCTGCGTGACAAGCTCGAAAGGGCTGTCCTGAAAACGTGCCCTGATTGCCGGCTCAACGGCGATCCTGAGAATCGCCTGCCCAATACCTGCAACATCAGCTTCGAGTACATTGAAGGTGAGGCGATTCTTCTGATGCTGGACAAGTACGGCATCTGCGCCAGCAGCGGCTCGGCATGCACGTCCGGCTCGCTGGAGCCCAGCCATGTTTTGCGAGCAATGGGTGTGCCTTTTACCGCCGCCCACGGCTCAATCCGATTCAGCCTGAGCCGATATAACACGGAAGAAGAAGTGGATTATACCATCGACAAGCTGCCGCCGATTGTCAACCAGCTCCGCAAACTCTCGCCCTTCGTGGCCAAATAGATATAGTCCGACCCCCATCCAGAGCGGGTACTGCTATCTTTATTGGAAGTCTTCTTGCCCGGTAATCGAAGATTTTATTGCAAGTCGAGTGGAACCGGATCACATCTGCTGTCCCACTCGTATAAATGCTTTTTTCGCGTCTCGATTAACGCTCGGATAAACCGCACATTTATTTTTTCAGGCTCCGTTCCACCTACTATTTGTTCAACGAAGCGCATCAGCATTTCACGCTCAATATGCAGATCGTAATACTCTATCGCCTGCCGAATAATCGTCTTGATCTCTTCGTTCGATTTCCACGGCTTGCTGATGAATCTGAAAATTTCTCCATGGTTGATCGCCGCCAGCAGCATATCTGTGTCAGCATACCCAGAGAGGACCACCCTGATGATGTGAGGATACTCCTTCTTGACTGCCTTAAGAAGCTCGAGTCCACCCATCTCGGGCATACGCATGTCGGTTACGATGACTTGCACCTGGCTCTGCTCGAGGATTTCAATCGCCTCTTTCCCACTACCAGCAAAGAGGATTTCATACGGCTCATCAAGAAGGCCTCGTTTTAGAGATGCCAGCACCTTTTCCTCGTCATCCACAAATAATACTGTTCTGTTTTCCATCGCTGATTATCTCCTGCTCGCCATTATCTTTTGTGCCAATTGGAAGCTTTATTGTGAATTTCGTGCCCTTGCCAACAGTGCTCTCGACGAAGAACTGGCCATTGTGCTTGTTCACCACAATATCGTACGAAATACTGAGTCCCAAGCCTGTGCCCTTGCCGGCAGGCTTCGTTGTAAAGAATGGGTCGAATACCTTCGGTAGGTTATCAGGAGAAATCCCTGGGCCATCGTCGACGATCTCACAGACCACCTTACCAGCGGACGCATATGTCCTGATTGTGATAGTTCCCCTATCCTTTCTTTTCTGAGATTTGATTGCTTGGGCTGCATTTATGAGGATATTGAGGAATACCTGGTTTATCTGACCGGAGTGGCAGAAGACCAGAGGCACTTCGGAGAACTCAGTCCTGACATCAGCATCATATTTGATTTCATTTTTCGTGACAACAAGGGTGGCCTCAATACCCTTATTGATGTTGTATTCGTCACGGCTTCCCGGCTGGTCAATCCTTGAGAAGTCCCTTAAGTTCTGGATGATGCTGGTGACCCTGTCCAGACCTTCTCTCGAATCATCAAACAATCCTCGGATATCTTCGAGAATAAAGTCAATTTTCAGATTGTCCCGGAATTGTCCTATACCTTCTATCTTGTTTTGTAGTTCTGTTTTCCCCAGAGTTTCAATTTGTCCGATGAGTTCGTCGTACGTTGTGAGCAAATCCCGGATCTTGTTCACGTAGCTTTGGAGCGTCTGGAAATTGCTGGCGACGAAGCCCACGGGGGTGTTCATCTCGTGTGCTACGCCTGCGGCAAGCTGTCCGATGGAAGCCAGTTTCTCATTTTGCACCAGTTGACACTGCGTTTCTTTCAGTTCCTTGTTAGACTGTTCGAGTTGTTCATAGGCAACCTTTATGGCCTTCTCCGTCCGCTTGCGCTCTGTAATATCCCAGAAGATACCTAACAGACCGACAACATTGCCCTGTTCATTTTTAACAGGCATTTTGACCGTTTCGACAATGATTTCCTCCCCGTTATGAACAAATGTCTCTTCGATACTTTTTGTTTTCTCCGATTCCATGATTCTTTTGTCGTCTGCTCTGTACTTCTCAGCCAGTTCCTTTGGGAAAAAATCGTAATCCGTTTTTCCTCCAATGGCCGATGATTTGATCTTTAAGGCCTCAGCATAACGCTCGTTACACGATACGTACACCGAGTCTCGGTCTTTCATAAAGACGTTGTGAGGAATATTCTCGACAAGTGTTCTATACTTGGTCTCACTTTTCAACAACGATTCCAGCGTTTGCTTATATTCGGTAATGTCCCTTACTGTTGCCTGCAGCAATTCTCTGCCTTTCAAGTCAACCCGCGTCAGCAGTACAGTACCAGGGAATTCCTTCCCATCCAGTCTCATATGCTGCCAGTCGAAGAAATTGTTGCCTTCCTTCATCGCCTTTTCTATCATATCTTTGGCTTTTTCGGAGGAAAGTTGTCCATCAGGCTGATATTCCGGAGATACATCCCAGAGCCCCTTGGTTATAAACTCTTCTTCGTTGTGGGCTCCAAACAACTCAAGAGTCGCTTGATTTCCGGCAATAAACTTCCACGTCGGAGGGGCAAGCATCATAATTGCGTCCCGCGAGCATTCATAAAGAGCCTTATACTTTGCTTCGCTCTCCTGCAGTGCTCTCTCCGCCCTTTTGCGATGGGTGATGTCATGAAGTACTCCTCGAGTTCCGTTGATCCGACCGTAAATGTCCGTGGTAAAAGTGGAAAGGACAGAGACATATATCTCCTTGCCTTTGCGCGTTTTGAGAGCTAACTCCTCGATCTCAACATTCCCTTTCATTAGTTCTCTTAAACACCAGGTTTTCTCTTCCTGGTTGCCCCAAAACTTCTCCGGCAAAAAAGGTTCGTCAATCAATTCTGTGGGGTCAGAAATCTCTAATAGCTCCATAAACGCCGAGTTAACATAGGTTATCTTTCCGTCTGAGTCCAGAGCGTAGATGTTGCTTTTAGAATGTCCCAGCAACTGAGAGTCTTTTTCTATTTCCTCTTGTAGCTTCGTTTTCGCTGCTCTCAGGATGTCTGTTTGAGTTATAATCCCACACAACTGCTCATTGTCCATAACAACCAGCCTGTGGATATGCATCTCATCCATAATCTTGTAGGCGCTGAAGACGGAATGATGGGGGGATATCGTCACCACTGAAGAAGACATTACCTCTTCTATCTTGATATGAGTAGGATCCTTTTGAGGTGCAATAACTCTCTTGAGAACATCTCTCTCTGTAATAATACCCTGTATCTCATCTCCCTCCAGAGCTACGACACACGAGATATGGCGGGAGCTCATAATTTGCACTGCTTCTGCAACAGTCGCTTTGGCTTGTATCACAGCCACAGCAGTATTCATTATCTGTGCGATGTCTTTCCATATACAGTAGGTTGTAAGGGATCGAATCAGGTCGGTTTGAGTTACAATTCCCAACAGGCGCTTCCCAGTTACGATTGGCAGTCGCTTGATGTGTCTGGCCTCCATAATTGCGATGGCATCAAAGACAGACAAATCAGGGGATATGCACTCGACAGGACAAGACATCATCTCCGCCACCGCCATCTGATCCCAACCCCAATTCTTGTTCGCAATCCTCGTGAGGAAGTCGCCTATTGTAACGATGCCAACAACGTTGCCGTTTTCTACAACAACGACACAGGACACGTCATTCTCAGACATCACCTTCGCGGCTGAGCCCCCAGTTTCATCGGAAGCAATCGTAATCGCTCCTTTTTTGGCCATCACGTTCTTTACCTTCAACCAAACGAAGCGGGAACTTATCAAACGATTGGAGCGACCGTCCATTACCTCCGTTTTAACTGAATCGCCAAACTGCTTTCTATTCGACATGGGCTTTTCTTTCATTTGCATTTTTTCTAATTCTGACCAGTCCCGTCCTGCAAGCGGCGATCTTTTTGCCAACTGGCGCTGGCCCAATATGCTAACCTTGGTAACTACAGGGCCATTTGACCTTCTTTTTATTCCATTTAGGCGCTCTTGTAATCCGATCTGACTACTCTGCCCACCAGAAGATCTATTCGCTTTTTTGCAGCATTTTCTCCGTGTGTTCGGTCTTATACTGCTCCGTTTCCTCTGCCGGCCTGTTGCGTTGATTCTGAAAATCGTAATACTCGATCGCCTTCCGGACGGCTGGCCTGAAGTCTTCCTCAAGTTTCCAGGGCTTGGTGATGAATCTGAAAATCTCTCCCTGGTTTATCGCAGTGAGCAGGGTGCTTACCTGTGTATATCCCGACAGAACCATCCTGATGACGTTGGGATATTTTTCTTTAACAGTCATGAGAAGCTGAAGCCCGCCCATCTCGGGCATACGCATGTCCGTTACGATTACATGAACCGGGCTCTTCTGGAGGATTTCAAGCGCTTCTTTCGCGCTACTCGCAAAAAGAGTTTCATACGGCTCATCAAGAAGGCCTCGCTTTAGAGATGCCAGCACCTTTTCCTCATCATCCACAAATAATACCGTTTTCTTTTCCATCGCTCATTATCTCCTATTGGTCATTTTCTTTCGTACCAATTGGAAGTTTTGTTGTGAATTTCGTGCCCTCACCGACAGTGCTCTCGACGAAGAACCCCCCATTGTGTTTGTTCACCACGATATCGTACGAGACACTAAGGCCCCCACCTGTGTCGTTGCCGGCGCACTGAACATTTCTGCGATTTCCGCGCGCGAGCCGTCCTCGCTCATTTGCCCACTTTCAGCGCGTGAAGCTGAGCTATGATAGTAAACACAAGATATCTCGCGTCAAGCCAGATGCGATTGTGACGAGGCTCAGGGTCCGTTCTCAGTCCAGCAAAGTGCCCAGAGGAACTTCGCCGGATTTGGGCTTTTTCCTGGACTTCTCAAGCGATTGCGGCTCAGCCACCTTGCGATAGCCCAGCGCCTTGATGATCTCCAGGACTTCCGTCCACGTGGGGAAGGGCCTCGTATTCTTGTGCTTATACTCGTCGATGGCCATGAGGAACTCAAACTGTTCCTGCGACATCTGCCCTTCCTCAGCGGATTTGCGGTCGTCGGTCAGCCGCTTGCCCGGCCCGCGCTTGCGGTCCAGCCCCAAACGCCTGTCCACCACGCTTTCCCTTCGGTCCTCGCTCCTGCGACGTTCTTGAAATTCTTCTTTCTTCATCTTAAAAGTCATCATCCAATAGATCGTCGTCGAAATCACCTTCGTCATCCTCTTCCATCGCAAAATCATAGAAGTCGTCGTACACATTCTGCGACTCAATGACGACGTGGGCCTCGTCGATAAATTCCTCGGAGACCATCACGGCGATTTCCCCTGAGTCGATGGCCTGTTCATCGTGTTCGCTGATCGTGGCCGGGATGTCGTTCGCGTCGAGCAGACTCTTGTATTCTATAGCCTGCTCCATATCCTCCGCAAAAGCAACTACAACGTACCCTTCCACTTTGGCCTGCGATTTGTGAACTTTTTTTGAACGCTTTGCCATTTTATTCCTCCACAACAAACTGGTTCCCAAACGCTCTTTCTGCACGTCAGGATTTCTTTTTCATCTGTCCCCGCTAATCGGGTCATGCCCTCGACGGTTTTTTATCCAGCAGATACTTTCGTCCAATTGGGCTTCACGAATTATCAAAATTTGCGCGCTTACCAGAAAAACTCCATCTGGGGGTATCAGCTCTCGCAACCACGTTTCCAGCTATCGACGCTATCGAGGCAAATAATTAGCACTTTGGCCCATTTTTTTGTTGCAAATCCCAGTGCTTACCTGTAATTACAAAGCCCAATGACGTGCCGGGCCTGAGGATTTGGCGCCGGCCTATTATTAACCTTGTCAATATGGAGGCTTATTAGAATGGCAAAAAAAAGAGAGTCTTTGATCGTGGCCAGCAAAGTAAAGGCTTACATCAAGAGTAAAAAGATGATGACCTCATCCGATTCGCTCGAGGCCCTGAGTGAAAAGGTCTATGCATTGCTCGATGCGGCCACGGCCCGAACCAAAGCTAATCGCCGCAGCACCGTCAAGCCGCAGGATCTATAGGCCTCGTCGGAGTTTTTTGGGTCCGACCCTTTGACCGCAAACATGTTTCCTTGCTAATAGCCCTTAACTGAACATTTTAGCGGTCATATCATAATCTCGAAGTGAGCCGTTCCCCTTTCCTGGAAAGTCGGACGGCTTTTTTTGTTTGACTACCGACCTATAAAATACGTCTATCAACATCGAAATTCATGGTTTTTGAAAGATTTTTTCAACTTATTACCACTAAAATCCCGATTTATTAGTAAGTGTTGGAGTAAATATCGTGTCTTAAGCCTGTTATAGGGTAAAGATGGCTTGGTTTCTTGCCGATGAACGAGCTTACCGGCAGCCCGGAACTTGACTGGGCAACGGTATATTTTCTGACCAACAGGATAGTGGTGTCAGGCTGTGTCGAGAAGAGAATCTTTTTTTGATCCACTACCAGGTGAATAGTTATAGGACCTAATGGGTGGGTAATCGTATGAGAGTCTTCATGTTAGGCTGGGAGTTCCCCCCGTTCATCAGCGGCGGGCTGGGTACTGCCTGCTACGGTCTGACCCGAGCAATGGACCAGCTTGGCATCGAAGTCATCTTCGTTTTGCCCAAAATAGTTGAGAGCCAATACGCCACCCATGTTAAGCTGCTGACCCCCGGCTCGCGGAGCGCGGACGCGTCCTTCAATTTCGGCGAGTTGAAAAACGTCAAGTTTCACACAATCAACTCCGCACTCCAACCCTATACGACCGCTGAAACGTACCAGCGGCGTATCGAAGAAACCTTGAGGAAAAAGTACGAAGAGCGCGGCGGCGAAGTCCGAGCCGCCAGCCAGCTTGTGGTCTCGAAGGACTACAGTTGCGACATGTACACCGAGGTTCATCGCTACGCGGCGCTGGCGGCCGAGCTGGCCGACCGCGAGCAGTTTGACGTTATCCACGCCCATGACTGGATGACCTATCCTGCGGGAATCGCCGTCTCGGCGATCAGCGGAAAGCCGCTGATCGTGCACGTACATTCGACCGAATTCGACCGCAGCGGCGAACACGTGAACCAGACGATCTATGACATCGAGCGAGAAGGCATGCACCGGGCGGACAAAGTCATCGCCGTCAGCCATTTCACGCGAAACGTCGTCATCAACCGGTACGGCGTCAGCGGCGACAAAGTGGAAGTTGTGTATAACGGCGTCGAACGCAGCGGCGGATGGGTTTCGGACGACACGGGCATCACCAAGGAAGAAAAAGTCGTCCTGTTCCTCGGCCGGATTACGATGCAAAAAGGCCCGGAATATTTTCTGCAGGCCGCCAAGAAGGTCCTGCAAGTCATGAGCGACGTCAAATTCGTCATGGTCGGCTCCGGCGACCTGATGCACCGTGCCATCGAAATGGCGGCGGAGCTGGGCATCGGGCAAAAGGTCCTGTTCACGGGTTTCCTGCGGGGCGAAGACGTGCAGAAGATTTATAAAATGGCCGACCTGTACGTCATGCCCTCGGTCTCGGAACCCTTCGGGATCGCACCTTTGGAGGCGCTGGACAACGATGTGCCCGTCATCATCAGCAAGCAAAGCGGCGTTTCGGAAGTTCTGGTGCACGCGCTGAAGGTTGACTTCTGGGACGTCAACGAAATCGCGAACAAGATCGTCGCCGTGCTGAAGTACCCGCCGCTGCAGATGACTCTTCGAAGTCACGGCAATTTCGAGGTTAGAAAGCTGCGTTGGAAAGACGCCGCAGCCAAATGTGCGAAAATCTACGAAGGGCTGCTGGTTCCAGTCTAAGAGTCAGCCAAATAAACACAACCCGGTGTCCTTCCAGAACAGACGAATGCCCGGGGGAGATGAATTGCGAGACGTGAGATTATGCCTTCGGTATGCTTCTACTTTCAAGTGCATCAGCCCATGCGACTGAGACACTACACGGTCTTCGACAGAGACAGTGAATATTTTGACGATCACAAGAACGGCGCGATATGCAGGAAAGTCGCGCACAAATGCTATCTTCCCGCCAACCGGCTTCTTCTGGAGATCATCCGTCGATTCGGCGGCAGGTTCAGGATCTCCTACAGCATCACCGGCGTACTGCTGGAGCAGCTCGAGCGTTATGCACCGGAAGTGATGAGCACGTTCGACGCTCTGGCCGAAACCGGCTGCGTCGAATTTCTCGCCGAGACGTATTATCACAGTCTGAGCTTCCTGTACTCGCGTGAGGAGTTCATCGAGCAGATCAATAAGCAAGTCGAGGCGATCAACTACTTTTTCCATCAGAAGCCGAGAATTTTCAGAAACACGGAGTTGATCTATAACAACGATTTGGCCGCACTGATCGAGTCCACGAACAGTTTCGATGCCATTATCAGCGAGGGCGCGGACCATATCCTGGGATACAGAAGCCCGAATTTCGTCTATCAGCCGAAAGGCTGCAACAGGCTGAAACTTCTGCTGAAGAACTATTCGCTCAGCGATGATATTGCCTTCCGGTTCTCCAACCGCAGCTGGCCTCAGTGGCCTCTGACCGCCGACAAGTTCGCACGCTGGGTAAGCAACGTGAACGGAAACGGCAACGTTGTCAATCTGTTCATGGATTACGAGACATTCGGCGAGCATCAATGGGAAGACACCGGCATATTCGACTTCATGCGTCACCTGCCGGAGGAGATTCTCCGGCACCCGGACAACAACTTCAAGACGCCAAGCGAAGTGGTGCAGTGTTACCCAAGCACCGGCACGGTCGATGTGCCGCACATTATAAGCTGGGCCGATACGGAAAGAGACCTCTCGGCGTGGCTTGGAAACGCCATGCAGTCCAATGCCATTCACGAGCTTTATCGCATCGAGAAGAAGATCAAGATGACCCACGATGAGAAGATCATTGCGGACTGGCGAAGGTTGCAGGCTTCCGACCATTTCTATTACATGTGCACAAAGTACTTCGCCGACGGCGACGTACACAAGTACTTTAATCCATACGACTCGCCTTATGATTCCTACATCAATTTCATGAATGTGCTGGATCATCTGCAGGGCCGCTGTTCGGAACAGGTGATGGGGGACGAGTTACATTCCGCACCGGAGCCCGGCTCGACGGAGTGCTTCGCGGGTGCCGCGTCGCAGAACGAATGCCCACCCAATTTGCAGCCGGTACATTAGATGCCCATTTGTGCGTGAAGCGTATCGCGTGCTGTTTCATCTGACGCTTTACAAGATACGAATGACGAGCTTGATGACGTCTTGGGGAGCTGGAGCGTGTTAACACTGCAAAGAACCGGCGAGGCGGCAGGCATATCTCTATCCATCGCCGAGCAGGACTTCGAGAGCCTGCTGGCCCGGGAATGGCTGCTGACCAACGGGCGCGGCGGCTACGCCTCGTCAACCATCGCAGGCTGCAATACCAGGGGCTATCATGGACTGCTCGTCGGCTCGCTCAGGCCGCCGGTCAGCCGAATCATGGCCCTGTCGGCCTGCCTGGAGATCGTCCGGTCCGGGCAAGAGGCATTCACTCTTTCCAGCTTTGAGTTCGCCGAAAAGCTCGACCCGGGAAGCGCCAGCTCGCTGCGGAGATTCCGCCGGGACACAGGGGTGCATTTTGACTACGAGCTTGAGAAAATCGACCTGACCAAATCCGTGTATCTGGTGCGCAATACGGACATGGTCGCCATCGTGTATGATTTTACCCGCGTGCAGGAGCCGGCGGAGTTTACCACCCGGCCCTTTGTCGGCTTGAGGGACTTTCACTCGTTGCAGAAGTCCGGAGCGCCTTTGTGTTCGAGCCAATGGCACGGGCTTTCAGCCCGTGGAACACACGGCCAGGATGGCCATGCCACGACGGGGGTGCTTGTTTATCACGACACGCCGGACGTTTGCAGCCTGCTCTTGCGATGCCCCTCGGCGTCTTTCGAAGAGGACCCGCAATGGTGGTTCAACTTCGCCTATCGCGCCGAGCAAGAAAGGGGCCTGAGCTTCACCGAAGACCTCTGGGCGCCCGGCTTTTTCAAGTGCCGAATAGACGCACCAACGAAGATTGTCCTGTGGGCAAGTCTGCATCCTGGCAAGTCCGGCGAAGAATCTGACAACGTGAGGCATATCGACATTGACGCGGTGCGTGAAGACCTGCGCGAACACCAGGAGAACCTGCATCGTGTCGCGGGCATCTTGCCCGCGCCGGGTGGCAGCCTCAAAGCCGAAGGCTTTGGGGATGGCCAATATCGAGAATCGAGTATGCTCCGCCTGGCCGCCGATCAGTTTGTGACACAGCGTCAGGTAAACCACAAGTGCGAGACGACTATTGTGGCCGGCTATCCGTGGTTCGCCGACTGGGGCAGAGACGCCTTTATCGCCCTGCCGGGCCTGTTGCTTGCGACCGGCAGGTTTGACCAGGCCAAATCGGTCTTGACCACCTTTGCCGCCGCGGCCGATGAGGGCATGATTCCCAATCGCTTCGACGACAACGGCGGCAACGCTCACTTCAACAGCGTTGACGCCTCGCTGTGGTTCATTAACGCCGCCTTTCAATATCTTCAGGCAACCGGCGATTCGAAGACCTTTGCGCAGGAGCTTCTGCCAACAATCCGCTGGATTATTGAGTCCTATCAAAAGGGCACGCGATTCGGAATCCACGCCGACGCCGACGGGCTTATTACCGCGGGCGATGAGCAAACGCAGCTCACCTGGATGGACGCCAAATGTGACGGCGTCGCTTTCACGCCCAGATACGGAAAAGCAGTCGAGGTCAACGCCCTGTGGTACAACGCCCTGATGCTGATGAAGAATTCTCAAATCTCAAATCCCAATTCTCAATTCTATTCATCTCTGGCAGGCAAGGTTCAGTCCTCGTTCCGCGAGCTGTTCTGGAACGAAGACAAGGGCTACTTGAACGATTGCATCTTTCCCGCCTGTCCTGAGCAAGGCCGAAGGAACGGCTCAGCCGACGAGCGGCTCCGGCCGAACCAGATATTTGCCGTCTCGCTGAAGTTTTCGCCGCTCTCCGGGCAGCAGCAAACCGCCGTGGTAGGCACAGTTCAGGAGCGTCTTCTGACCCCTTACGGCCTGCGAACGCTCAGTCCGGACTCGCCGGACTACAAAGGCCGCTACTCCGGCCCGCCCCGGCAGCGCGACGAAGCCTATCATCAGGGCACCGTATGGCCCTATCTCATCGGGCCGTTTGTCGAAGCCTATCTCAAGGTCAACGAATTCAGCCCGCAAAGCAGAAAGCAGGCCGCCGAATTCATCGAACCTTTGCTGCGGCATCTCACCGAGGACGGCTGCATTGGAAGCATCTCGGAGATATTCGACGGCGACTCTCCCCATAAGCCGAAAGGCTGCATCGCCCAAGCCTGGAGCGTCGCCGAAATGATAAGAGCTTGTCAGTTTCTCGATATAGGGTGATCGCAGGAATCCGTGAAACCGCCGATGAACACAGATAAACGCGGATTTGGATTCACCACGAAGGGCACTGAGAACCACGAATCTTGCCTTGAGTCCATTCGCCTCTGCTCAGGGTGAATTCTGTCGAATGCACCAGTCCGATAACGGAGCGTCCCCAATCCGTAATCAAGCCAAAGATTCCTTCTTTGTGCATTTCCCTTTGGTAGTATGATTTCTTCTTATCTCAAGGGGCTTTCATACCGATGGAGAATGCATCAGCGAGACTCTACAACTTTGGGGGCCCAGGATGGCAAGCAAGCCCTGATTGTCCAAGAAGGAGACTGCCAAGCAGATGGGACTGACAATTGACGAGGGCCTATAACAATAACATAGTGTAGAGTTAAAGGAGTTGAGAAATGACAGTTCGAGAATTCGAAACCAAAGTTTGGGAAGTGGATACGGTTCGGATCGTAATCAGGGACCGTCAGACACGAAGTGTCGGCACCTACACGCCAAGGAATGCAGCCAAAGAAAACTGGAACATCACGGGGTATCTGAAGAACCGCATTAGCCCTTTAATCGGCGATAGAGAAGTCGTCGTATTGGACGGCAAGGGCAAAATACCTAACGGCAGAACACTGCTAAAAAATATTCGTGATTCCTATAACTGAAAATCTTCAGTTGATCGATAAGAACAGAGCCCTATCGAAAGATTGAATCAGAAGAATTGGTGGTGCAAGCGAGTTCCACCATACCTATCTGTAGAGTCTGACCGGTCTTATTTAGAGAAAGGGATAAGCCATGCTAACCGAAACGTGGCCATCAGATCTATTAGAATTCGCATTTATACCAGCTATGGACGCCAAGCTGAGGAATATAGCAGAAATGGCCGAAGCTGAAGACTGGGAGTATCACAACACGTCTTCAGATCATAATTTCCCAATCCTATATAACTACCTTCGATATTCCTACCGACGACTTGCAGAAGAAAACAAGATCGTCATATCAAGAGATGGCCAATTTGTCTGCTTCAATACAGGTTTAGTAACAGAACATCAAGAGGCGATTTTTGCACACTTCGAAGCTCATCGAGAAGAAAACCGGCAGCCGTGGTACCTCAAGGGATGGCTTAGAAAAGGTCAGTGGGAACTCAATGGGTTTGATGAACTACCTGATATGGCCCACTATTTTGACGATCCCTCTTGCCTTGTATTCGACGCACGTAAAGAACTCAGGATCAATATAGAACATATTATTGAAGGGAATAGGGAACGATTTCCTGAACCATATAGATCAATGGACAATCACCAACTACAAACGTTTCTCAAAGGGGCAATCGATAACGCCAAGGAAAGGATCAGGAGAAGCTACAAAACTGCGATTCCACAATACTACAATGGCCAAGTCCAACTTCTGCTGCCTCTCTGCCTAAGTTCGTCATCGAGAGCCGATTTGGCTATGGTAATTGAACATCACCCGACATTCTATCGGGCAACAACCTGCCTAACGCTGGACATGGCGTACAACAATGCGAGGCAGATCAGCAAACCGGATCGGGATTGGCTCCAGCCATAGTGCAAGAGTTGTTAGCTACAAGAGGAGCTTTTCAAAGTTGACTGACACACCGACCAACGCCAACGTACCTTATTTCGCACCGCACAAGAGCATGGGACAACAGTCGAACCATTCGTCTTTGGAAGAGACAAGTGCCTGTCACGATTATGTTGCGGGCATGCTCCCTTTGAGGGGGAAGATTTTTTCAAATTAAGGTTTTGGTTGAATTTGGATGATAACATGAGACACTTGGGACACCAACTAAGCAACGAACAATGGATAGAGTTCATACGCTCTGTCGAAGAAGCTGGCATAAACCTTGATCCCTGGTGGGAAGCCGTCGAGTACGCCGGCCCATCTAAAGTTCTGCGTCTTGGACTATTCTTTAAACAAGGTTGGTTCTCGAAAAGCCAAATTGCGGCCGGCGATGACCAGGATAACCTTCGGACATTGGCCAACTATATCAGTAACAATTGGCAGTGTAAGAACTTCAAATTGTCAATCGAAGCTGGCCAATGGTATCTGCAACGTGGGCATTTTGCCATCACTCAGAAGAGCGCGTGGAGAGGCGGAAACAAACAAGCAATTGTCGATCTGTTGCGGAGTTTCGGGATAGACTCGAAGCTTATTGACGAAACACTCAGCGAGAGGACAGAAACAGTACTCGGCTATATACTCTCATCAAATGCAGAAGAGGCCAACGAACTCGCCAAAATCGTTCAGGCCGGAGCAATGGCACCAGATTACGAAGGGACTTACGGGTTCATTCAATGGCTGAAGGTGAGAAATAGCGGGACGCCAAGGGAATAGAGGGACGTCATTGATTCTGGCACGCCGAGGAGAAACCGGTCGGGAAGACACAACTGTATATGTGAAATCCGGGGACGGTTTATTTATTCCTCCTTTTCGTATCTCGCGCAGCGATATCCAAACGGATGTGTCAATACGATTTTATCCGGCATCCGTACGTTTTAGCTCAGCACTTCAATTCTTGGCGAATCAGGTCCGGCATCCGGCGTCGTATACCGGACTTGCCGGATCGCAGGGGCAGAAGGCGCGGAGATTGGGTTCGGGCGTGCCGGGGGGGACTTCGCAGCCGGGCATTAGAATGAACCTACCCGGTGCGGCTTTGAGACATTCGCGGGCGGCGTTGGCGACGTCTTGCGGGCTGCCTTCGAACAGAACGCCCGCAGGATTGAAATTCCCGCACAGCGTGACTTTCGGCCCGGCCTGCTCTCGGGCTTTCGAAAGGGAAACCATCCAGTCCACGTCGATAATATCCGTGCCGGTCTTAGCTATATGCTGCACAATATTCGATATATTGCCGCAGACGTGCAGTTTGGCGGCGGCTCCGGCCTCGTGGATGGCCGTGATGAGCTTTCGTTCCAGAGGCAGTACAAGCTCGGCGTACATATCGGGCGAAATCAGGCTCGCCGCCGAATCGCCGATCCCCACCATGTCCGCGCCCGCTTTGATCTGGGCAATAGTAAAAGCAATCGCATTCTCAATAATAGTCCCGCCCGCCTTGACGAATATGTCCGGCCTATCGATCAGGTCCAGCATGGCGTTTTCCACACCCCGCAGGTCGCCGTACTCCGCCAACGGGCCTTCTACCCAGCCCAGGACGCTGTGGGTCTGTCCGACCTTGCCCGCCATCTTTCGCACGCTTTCTATCCGCTGCTTCGGCCGCTCCGCTTTCTCAATATGGATACGTTTTAACTTTGATACATCCTCGCGGGTTCTTAGCAGCACTTCTTTGGGCCTGCCGACGCCGTCCGGCGGATAATCGAATTCCATCCCGTAGGCCGAGGCCTCGCGCCACGGATCGCTTATCGCGCTGACCTGGTCGAGATTGAACGCCCCGGCTACGGCAAGCTGGGCCTCAACCAGGACATCGCCATCGAGATAATAGTCTCTATAGGTGCGCCCGATGAAGTTGGCGGCCCAGGCCATGAGAATAGGGGTCACCGCGGGCCGGTCGTAAGAGCCGCCCTTGAGAATCGCGTAGATTCGTTCTTTTGAAGTCATGTTCGTTCCTCGTGTCCTGTGCCTCGTGTCTCGTCCTTCGTATCTCGTCTCTCAGGCGGCAGGCGGCGAGCAACGTGCGACGCATTGGCCAGGGCCAGAAATGAGGCATTGACCTGCTCAAACGTCGGCCGCTCCTGTCTTTTGTGACGCGAGCTTTGAGTCTTGCCTCCTGCCTCCGGAGTCTTATTCCGCGGCCGGCGTGATTTATCCCGTGAGAGATTTCGTTTTTCTCTCGCGGGACGAGCCATCAGCACGTAATCAAAGCCGGCCGGAATCTGCTGCTGGCTCTGGCGAAACGCCTCCCGCAGCAGGCGCTTGAGCCGATTGCGTGCAACCGCGTTGCCGTGCGATTTTCCGATGGAAACGCCCAGCCGCGGATAACCACAATCGTTTTGAGCCGCGTACAGTACAAGCAGACCGTCGCTCCGGCGCCGGCCGCGAGCCAGGATGGCCCGGAACTGACCGTTGCTGACAAGTTTCCTATTTTTGGGGAAAGAAAACAGTTTCATAGTTTCACCGATCCGGCATCCCGGCTCATGCGAGCTATTCTACCGTTGTTTTTTGCCAAAAGCGAGGATTACTGCCGCTGAACGCCTGGATTTGACAACTCTAACAAATGCGTCAAGAGTGCGAGTTTTTTGGCCTGGTGCTGACGATGCTCCTGGTCAAGAGCGTCGGAGGATATATCCTTTTTCAGACTTGTCATTATCCGCTCGATACCGTCTGGTTGAAGATCCCGCGGAAAGATGACGTCGTAGGAGACCACCTGGAGCTGATTGGAACAAACCATCGAAAAACCGCCATCGACCAGGACGAATATATCTTCCATCTGCTGGTCGTCGCGGACGCGTTTGACCTCCAAGACCCCGAGTCCCAGATTGCAGAACATCGGCATGTGGTTATACCATACGCCAACCTGGCCGTCATACGCGGGAAATACTACGGACGTCGTCTGGCAGTCCATCAGCTTGCCGGTAGGTGCAATAACAACGCAATTGAACGCTTTTTGAACAGCCAACGGTCACCTTTCCTTATCGGTTAGCCAGCGTCGCGGCCTTCTGGGCGGCGTCTTCGATTGTGCCTACATACATGAACGCTTCTTCCGGAAAGCTGTCGCCCTTTCCTTCGCAGATCTGCTTGCAGCTTTCAATCGTATCGGCAACGGTCACATACTTGCCTTCCAGGCCCGTGAATTGCCCCGTAACCAGGAAGGGCTGCGAGAAGAAACGCTCAAGTCTCCTGGCGCGAGCGACCACAACCTGGTCCTCCCTGCTGAGCTCGTCTATACCGAGAATCGCGATAATGTCCTGCAGGTTGTTGTATTGCTGCAGATACTCAAGCGCCTTCTGCGCCACGTCGTAATGCTCCTGCCCCACGATGTTGGGATCAAGGATGCGGGACGTGCTCTCAAGAGGATCGACCGCGGGATAGATACCCTTTTGCGTAATGGAGCGTTTGAGCACGACAAACGCGTCGAGGTGAGAAAACGTTGTGGCCGGCGCCGGGTCGGTCAGGTCGTCGGCCGGCACATAGATCGCCTGAACGGAGGTAATGGAACCCGCCTTTGTCGAGGCGATTCGCTCCTGCAACTCTCCCATTTCGGTAGCCAGCGTCGGCTGATAACCTACGGCCGACGGAATCCGTCCCAACAGAGCGGAGACCTCGCTGCCGGCCTGGGAAAACCTGAATATGTTGTCTATGAAAAGCAGCGTATCGCCGATGCCGGATTCACAGAAATATTCCGCCTGGGTCATTGCAGCCAGCGCCACCCTCAGACGTGCGCCCGGCGGCTCGTTCATCTGCCCGAAGACCAGGCACGTATGGTTCAGCACCGTATCATCACTGGTACCGATATGTGTCCGCTGCATTTCCAGCCACAGGTCATTGCCCTCGCGCGTCCGCTCTCCGACGCCGGCAAAGACCGAATAGCCGCCGTGCTTGGTCGCGATCCTCGCGATAAGCTCCTGAATGACCACGGTTTTGCCCACGCCCGCGCCGCCGAACAGACCCATCTTGCCGCCCCGCACAAACGGGCACAGCAGGTCGATGACTTTTATCCCCGTCTCGAACATCTCGGTCTTTGCAGAAAGGTCAACCAGACGCGGCGGCAGACGGTGAATGGGCATTCTCACCTCCGTCTCAATGGGACCTCGTTCATCAACCGCCTCTCCGAGCAAATTAAGCACCCTGCCAAGCGTCTGCTTGCCGACCGGCACCATCAGCGGCGAGCCGGTATCCATGACGTTCATTCCCCTGCGAAGTCCAAACGTGCTGCCCAGCGCAATCACCCTTACTTTCCCATCGCCCAGGTGCTGCTGGACTTCTCCCCAGAGGCTGGTCTTTCCGGTTCCAAAATCACCCTTTACTTCGACCGCGTTGTAAACAGCCGGGACGCTCGTGGGCATGAACTTGGCGTCGAAAACACTGCCCATGATCTGTATCAATTTGCCCTTGTTCATCGCAAGACTCCGATTCCGCTTATAATGTCGAGTAATTCGCTTGTTATGTTCGTCTGACGCGCCCGGTTGTAGTCGGCGGTCAAATCCCTGATCATATCTTCCGCGTTCTTTGTGGCGTTTCGCATGGCGACCATACGTGCGACGTGCTCGCTGAGGGCCGCTTCAAGAAAACACTCTTTTACAGTGGTGTATATGATCATGGCCGCCAGGCTTGCGATAATCTCCTCGGGCGATGGTGACATCAGGAAATCCTCGAACACCAGGTCCCAGGGCCAGATCGCTCTGGCACGTGTGGTCAAGTGATCGATCAGGTCGGTCAGCGGCATAATGGTCATTGTCTGCGCCTGCTGGTGACCCGGCGAATTAAAAGCCATGTACACAACGCCAAAATAGTCGAGCTGCCCGGCCATGTACCGATCGACAAAATCGACCGTTATCTCATGAATCTGCGCATCGGAGGGGACCTCACCCAGGCCACTGTACGTTTTGGCCAGGGTGACGCCGCGAGCGTGCAGCAGACCGAGCAGCCTGCCGTGCGGAGCATAAATACTCAGGTTCTTGCCGGCCGACTTTGCCATGTCGATATGGTGCACAAGGTGCTCGTAGATAGCGGTGTTGTAAGAGCCGCAAAGCCCTCCTTTGGACCCGATCACCAGAACGGCCGACTGCCCGGACGAATTATCCTTCAGCAAGGGATGCTCAAGGGGCGTCTCGGAAGTGACCAGCAGATAGCCCGCCTGTGCCAGCGCATGGTGATACTCGGCAACGGCGAGCCATTTTTTGTAATAAGACTTGAACGACGCCGTCGAGACGATCTGCATCGTTCGGGTCAGTCTGCAAATGTTGCTTACCGCCCTACGGCGTTGAAGTATCTGGCGTATTCCAATCATGGTCTGCTCAAGACCCCTGCGGTTTCAGGCTCTTGTACTGTATCATCGCGGCTGCCACTTTGTCGGCCAGGGCATCGCTGAAAGCCCCCGTCTTGTTTATCTCGTCGACATACGCGGGGTATTCTTTCAGAAGCCATTTCAGGAATTTGGCTACAAACCCGCTCACCTGGCTGACCGGGACATCGCTGAGTAAATCCTTTGAACCTACGAAAATCGCAATCACCTGCTCGCCGACGGTCATCGGTGCGAATTGCGGCTGCTTCAGCAGCTCGACCATTCGGTCCCCTCGGTCGAGCTGGGCTCGTGATACGGCGTCAAGCTCCGTGCCCAGCTTGGCAAAATTCTGCAGCTCACGGTATGCCGCCAGGTCCAGCCGGAGCTTGGCGGCGACCTTTTTCATGGCGCTGACCTGCGCATTACCGCCGACTCGGCTGACGCTGGTCCCGACATCGACCGCCGGCCTGATACCGGCGTGAAACAGGTCCCGCACCAGGTAAATTTGCCCGTCGGTGATCGAAATAACGTTCGTCGGAATGTACGCGGAGATCTGGCCTTCGAGGGTCTCGACGATGGGCAGCGCCGTCAGAGAACCCCCGCCGTGTTTTTCCGAGAGCTTTGCACTTCGTTCAAGCAGGCGGCTGTGCAGATAGAAAATATCGCCGGGATAAGCCTCCCGCCCCGGCGGGCGCCGCAAAAGGAGGCTGAGCTGGCGATACGAAATGGCGTGCTTGCTCAAGTCGTCATAAATACACAAAGTGTCACGATGTTTCTCGTACATGAAATATTCCGCCAATGCGCAGCCGGAATAGGGGGCAATGTATTGCATCGGTGCGCTGTCCGCGGCGGATGCGGCGATCACAACCGTGTACGCCATGGCGCCGCATTTTCTGAGAATCTCGACAATTTCTGCAACTGCAGATGCCCTCTGGCCGACGGATACATACACGCAGATGACGTTCTGATCCTTCTGGTTTATGATGGTGTCCAACGCGATGGCCGTCTTGCCGGTTTTGCGGTCGCCGATAATCAACTCGCGCTGTCCCCGGCCGATCGGTATCATCGAATCGATGCACTTCAGGCCCGTCTGCAACGGCTGCACCACGGGTTGACGCTGGGCGATGCCGGGTGCGTCCGATTCAATAAACCGTCGCGCTGACGTCTGGACAATCGGACCCCCGTCAATGGGCTCACACAGAGAATCAACCACCCTGCCCAACAATTCCTCGCCGACCGGAACGGACATCAATCGACCCGTAGCCTTTACATCCCCCCCTTCGCTGATTTTCGTATAGTCGCCGTAGATAACGGCTCCGACCGAGTCTTCTTCGAGGTTAAACGCCTCTCCGAAAACATCGTTTTCAAACTCCAGAACTTCGCCGACCATCACCTGGTCAAGCCCGTAAATCCGCGCGATACCGTCGGCCAGCTCCACGACCCGGCCTACCGTCGAGACATCGAGCTTGCTCTTATACTGGCTGATTTCCTGCTTGATAATACCGCTTATTTCCGTGAAATCCGGCTTCATTGAAATTACTTCCTGCCCTTTACCTGACTTAGTATCGTTTTGACGGCGGTTCGCAGCAGGTAATGAACGGAGTTGTCGATGACTTTATCGCCGCACCGAATAATGACCCCGCCAAGAATGCCTGGTTCGACCGCCAATTCCAACCGGACGGCACCGCCAACGGCCGCCTCCATATCGGCCGTCAGCTTTTCGGCCTCGCCCTGTTCCAGGGAACGTGAGACCGTCACTTTGACGGGAAAGCAGCGGTGCTCTGCATCCCAGAGCTGCCCGTATCTGGCTATGATCTCCGGCAGCAGTCCCACGCGGTTGTGCTTGATAAGCACCATAAGAAAATTCATCGTCAGCTCTATGATTCTCGCCGACAGCATCGTGGCCACTGATTGCTCCTTGCACGGCCCGGAAAAATACGGCGACGTCAGAAACCTGACCAGATCGCTCTCTTCTTTGATGGCGCCTGCTATAGTCTCCAGGTCCTCTTCAACGGCATCGATGACCTGATTCTCTCTGGCAAGCTCAAAAAGAGTGTTCGCGTAATTTTCCCTTAAACGTATATCCGTGCTCATCATAGCGGTTTATTGTCGTCTGTTTGCTGCCTGACCGAATTCGTCGAATCCCGCCTGATCTGCTCGATAGCGTCCCGGATAAAGTGCTTATTATCGTCCTGGGCGACTTCCCGTCCGAGAACCTCCCGCGAAAGGGCCAGAACCATGTCGCCGGCCTCGTTCCATAACTGCTCAAGCGCTCTGGCACGTGCATATCCGATGTCGTCCTGCGCTTCCTGTTTGATCGCACGAATCTCCTGGCCGGCCCTTTCCAGAAGCTCTTCCTGGTGCTGCTGGGCCTCATCGTGTGCGTCTTTGAGTATCTTGGTCCGCTGCTGTTTGTACTCGTCCAGAAGATTCATCGCCTGCTGACGGGCATTGTTCGCAGCCTCAATCTGCTGCTGAATGTACAGCTCCCGTGCTTTGAGCCTTTCGAGCATCGGCTTCCAGGCCAATCGGCCCAGAACGACCAGGAGCACGACAAAAGCCATCACCGTCCACAGGGCGTCGGCAAACGTTCCGCTGAACAGCCCCTGCTCGGCGGCCCCTTCGGCTTCGACGGCCAGGACCTCTGTCCAAACACAAAGTCCAATTGTAGATATCGGCAGCATCTTCGTTACTACCCGCCACGCATCCAGTAAAGCACCAGAAAACATATCAGCAGGGAGAAGAACGTAACTCCTTCTACGAGGGCGCCTGCGATAACCATCGTGGTGAAAATACGCGGACCGGCCTCCGGCTGACGCGCGATGGATTCGACCGCCCTGCTTCCGATCCAGCCGATTGCAAGTCCGGCACCGAGAATGGTAACCGCGCAGCCGAACGCCACCGCCGCAGCTACGAGCCCCGATGCACCTGTTCCCGTCGCAGCCAACAAACTACCTGGTATAACTGCCATGTCTTTTGAACCTCCCTAATAATCTTAATGTTCCGAAGAAACCGAAAAGCTAATGTAAAGAGCAGACAGAAAAGTAAATATGAACGCCTGAATAAAGGCGACCAGCAACTCCAAAAACGACACCGCAACAACAGCCAATACGGAAGCCGCCGCGACGCCGTAATTCTTAAAAATAAGGATGAGACCCAGGAACGTAGCCACCAATATATGGCCGGCAACGATATTCGCAAAAAGACGGACGGCCAACGTCATCGGCCTGACGAAGGCGGTGATAACCTCCATCACGTACAGAAGGGGCATGATCCACCACGGCGCCCGCGGCGCCAGATTGACGATGTAATGCCGAAATCCCTGCCGCCTGATGCCGCAAATGTGAACCGTGAAGAACGTCACGGTCGCCAGGGCCCCGGTGACCCAGATGTTCGCCGTGGCGGGACCTCCAAAATGACTTTGCTTTCCCGTCAGCAGGGTGACTATTTTTTCAGACGGAACCATGGCAAGCAGATTGAGGCTAAGGACAAAGAAAAAGACCGTCCACACAAATCCGATGTAATGGTCCGTATGCTCCCGCATAAGGGGCCGGGCGACTTCCTCTCGCAGAAACACGCATACCATCTCAACGAGGTTCTGCAATCCCTTTGGTATCATTATTCTTGGTTTTGACGCCAACGGGATGGCGATCAGCAGCAGAATAGCCGCCACACCGACCGCGAACATGTGGTTGCTTAAGCTCACGTTCCACTGCCCGTAGGAAACTGTGAAAATGGGGATAGATTGACTGGGCTCAAGCGGATTGAATTCAGCCAAAATGCCAGCTTCTAATGCCAAAGCACCCAAACGTCATGAACTCCATCTCATTTTTTTAGGGACGCCAACAACAAGGCAATTACAAGAAACCCCATTGAGCACGAACATATCCCGGCATTTAAAGCTCACGTTCCGGCTGCCGTTGCTCTAAAACAGAAGATGCTAATTTGACGATCCTTGTTTGTCAAACGATTTTCACCGGCTAAAAATATTTTTGAGCCAAAATGCAAACTCTTCGTCCGAGAACCTCGAACGGCACAATTTTGCCCCCGGCCCGGACCTTTTCGCGCCGGCCTATTTGCTATCCGCTGTGACGCCGGTCCAGTCGTCCGTGCGGAACGGCGAGGCCGGCAGCCCTTCGGCGTTGTAAAGGTTGCACGCGGGATTGTCCGCCCAGGCGTAACGCACCGCAACAGGCTCAGATACCTCATTACTGCTGACGACAACAGTGTTACCTTCTATTTTGGCGTCGGCCCAGACGAATTTACGATCCGACGCGGCGATGGCGAAACCCTTTAATGGCTCCGACGGGACCGCAGCGAGGCCGCCGCCGGCGTAATCAAATTGCAGCGCAATTCGATTGCCTTCAACCTTCATCGACCTGTAAACGGGTCCGGAACACACCATCTTTTGTCCGTAGGTCTTGCCCAAAGCCCATGCCGCCAGGCGCTTGCCGACATCCTGTTTGTTCTTGGGATGTATGTCATTGGCATCGCCGATATCTATGGTGACCGCCATCCCCGTATTGGGCGAAAGCAGCGTCATGAGCTGGGCTTCTCGCAGTTCCGCCCAGTCGCTCTCGGCCGGCTCAGTCTTGGCCGGCCTGAAATTGGCCAACTGCACAAAGAGAAAAGGAAAATCGCCCTGCCCCCAGTCGTCTCGCCAGTTTTTGATCATAGCCGGGAACAGCTTGCGATACTGATACGCCCGGCCGGCGTTCGATTCGCCCTGGTACCAGATCGCGCCGCCGATCCCGTAGGGAATCAGCGGAGCAATCATCGCATTGTACAGACCGCAGGGCGACTGATAATGCCCCGGCCCGAACGGCTCGGCCGGCCTGCGAGGCGGATTTGCCCCTTCGGCCTTGGCCTTCTCAACGGCCTGCTTCCATTCGGCTAACTTCTGCTCAAATTCCTGCTTAGCCTGCGGATACTTCTCGACGGCCTCATCGTACCGCGTCAGAATAGGTTTAAAGTCTGCATCCGCCTTGAGCACTCCCCGCCTCGTCCACGCCTCGGCCGGCGTTCCGCCCCACGAAGTGTGAATCAAGCCGACCGGCACGCTTAAGTTCTTATGCAGCTCTCGCCCGAAGAAATAAGCCACCGCCGAGAAACCCGGCGCCGTCTGCGGGCTGCACGACGTCCAACTGCCCTTACCGTCCGTTTGCGGCTGCTCGGCCACCTTCCGCTCAACCGTGAACAGCCGGATGTTCGGATAGTCAGCTCCGGCAACCTCCTGTTCGGCGTTGACCGCCTGGTTTACGGCGAATTGCATATTCGACTGGCCGGAGCAGACCCAGACTTCGCCAACCATGATATTCTTGATTCGCACCACATTCTTGCCGGTGATGGTCATTTCGTACGGACCGCCCGCCTCGGGCGGATCCATCTTGAAAATCCATTTGCCGTTTGTGTCCGCGGTCACTGCCCAGCTCATGCCGCGCCAGCTTACGCTGACCATCACTTCCTCGCCGGGATCGGCCCAGCCCCAAACAGGAACCTTCTGGCCCTGCTGAAGGACCATATTGTCGCCGATGATGGCCGGCAGCTTCACATCAGCCAGGACCATACCTGCAGTTGCCAGCAGGATAACCGCCGAAAATTGTAGGGTGTGCAACTTGTTGCACACGCTGACTCGGACCGCGTGGGCAAAAACGGAATTTGCCCACCCTACGACTCTGATTCGCTTGCGTGTCATTTTCTAAACTCCTTACAAAGGATCGGGGTATTATCCACCAATACGCTGTTTGGGTCATTTAATCAAATTCGCTTTGATGATGCAACTGTTTCGGCTATAATATCTTACGGTTATTCAGAAAGGTGGTAAAGTCATGTTGAGGCTAATCTCGATTACTATCGCGACGGCGGGGATTTTGTCGGCTCAGGCCGCTGAGCCTTATCGCGTGGTCATCACCGACGTCGAAAAGAACATCTATAAGGAAACGGCGCAGATCACCGGCGGCGATGTGACGCCGGATTGCCCCGTCTCGTGGTCGGTGCGTAAGAGCGTCCTGCACGGCGGCAGGCAGGAAGGCGTCGAGGTCATTGACGTCGATAACGGCAAACTCCGCTTCACGGTCGTTCCCACGCGAGGGATGTCCGTTTACCGGGTCGCGATGGATGACCTGCGGCTCGGCTGGGATTCGCCGGTCAAGGGCCTGGTCCATCCGAAATACATCAACCTGAATGCGCGCCAAGGGCTGGGCTGGCTCGAAGGTTTCAACGAATGGATGGTTCGCTGCGGCCTGGAGTATTTTGGCGCGCCCGGAACGGATGAATTCATCGACAATACCGGCAAGAAATCAACGATGGACTTGACGCTTCACGGCAAGATAGGTAATACGCCGGCTTCGGTGGTCGAAGTGACCGTCGAACGCCGACCGCCGTATCGCATCACCGTCCGCGGCAAGGTCGAAGAGACTGCTTTGCACGGACCCAAGCTCGAGCTATGGACGGAGATTTCAACGACGCCCGGCGCCGCCGCCTTCCAAATCTCCGACCGGATAACCAACCGCAGTGCCGTCGAGCAGGAGTTCGGCCTCCTGTATCACTCGAACTATGGGCCGCCTCTAATGGAAGAAGGCGCGAAGTTCTTCGGTCCCGCGCGCCAGGTCACGCCGATCAACGAGCACGCGGCCCATGACGTCTCAAACTACCACGTCTATCGCGCGCCGCAGGCGGGATTCGCCGAGCAGGTTTACTGTCTTCGTCTGTGGGCCGATCCGAACGACCGTACAATGGTCATGCTTCGCAACGCCGCCGGTGACAAGGCCGTAACAATGGCCTTCTCCATCAAGGAGCTTCCATTCTTTACGCTTTGGAAGAATGCCGCGGCTGGTGAAGATGGATACGTGACGGGCCTGGAACCGGGTACAGGCTTCCCCCGCAATAGAGCGATTGAGCGTCAATTCGGCCGCGTCCCCAGGCTCGGCCCACATGAAAGCCGCTCCTTTACAATCGACTTTGGGCTGTACATCGGCAAGGAGCAGGTCCTCGCCGCAGGGGACGACATCGCGCGGATATGGGCCGGGCGGCCGACACAGATAGATAGCAAGCCGCTGGCTGTTACCCCAGAAGCCGACAGCAAGGCGGGACTCAATGAGATCATCAAAGCCGCAAGGACGTGGAGACCTGGTTATCAAAACTGGTACGGCAAACCCGCGCCGGACTTCACCCTCACCGACCTTGCCGGCAAGGAGCACAAGCTGGGCGACTACAAGGGCAAGAACGTCATGATTATCTTCTGGGCGACCTGGTGCGGCCCCTGCGTAAGGGAGATTCCAGACTTGATCGAATTACGAAAGACCGTTGGCGACGACAATCTGGCGATGCTGGCCATATCGAATGAAGGGCCGGACCTGGTAAAAAAGTTTATCGCCCGGGCGAAAATCAACTACACGGTTTTGCTCGACACCGGCGCCCTGCCGGAACCGTATAATACGATAAACGCCATCCCGAGCAGTTTCTTCATCGATCCCCAGGGCAAAATAAAGTTAGCCACGACCGGCCTGCTATCGTTGAAAGAAATCAAAGCCATCCTCGCCGCCGGATAGAGACCGCGAACCGCTTGGCTTTTGGCCGCACATTGTCGGTTCACGGTGAAACGTCCCCAAGGGATTACCAGGCTATCAATATTCAGATAGCGATACAACGCCCAAAGGCCCGAGAGCATGACGAGCAATCCGAAATTGAAATAGGCAAATATGGGAAACGATACCAGAAGCAAACCGCAGACAAGGGCAACTGAGCTGTTATAAAGTTTTCTCAGGATAAGCATTATCAATAGAAGAGCCGGCACGGACAAAAGTAAGTCGAACAGCCGGACCTCCCATTCCTTGGTCCCGAAAAGCAGCATGCCGAAGGCCGTGATCAGCGTCTCCAAAGGCGGATGGCTGACGTAACGTTGTGGATGGTCCGGCGGAGGATCTCCCACGACCGAGGTACGGTATCCTCTGGTATAACCCAGACCATACTTGACGTGATTGCGGGCGTCCCAGGCCTGATGGGCAAAGTGCCAATCATGCAAACCGCAATAAGGCCGGGTAATAAAGAAACCATTATACGAGGGCACCGTGAGCGAAAAATCGAATGTTCGTGTAAGAGTTGAAAGCAAGATCACGCCAAAGGCAAAGACAAGGAAATACCGCTCAGACAAAGCCGGCCGTTCTTTCATCATCTCGGCCGGCTCGCTTCTGACAATTACACGATACCTCCTGTTGTTGCCCTTGCGTGCCATTACCGTGGTTTCAAAACCGACCTTTTTTAAAGAACCTCGCTACCTATTATCAGGAAATATGTATTGTATCTCCAGATTACCAGATTATCTGTTCGGCACAAGGATTGCGACTGTCCTTAGTTTTTGTCAGTTCAATCGCACGGTTTTCAGTATTCTGCCGGTCTTCTTATCTACCAAGACCCAAAAGCCACCTTCCGGTGCGGGGGGTTTCATCCAGTACGCAACCACTTGGTAGTCTTTGTCAGCTAACTCAGACACATCCGTATAGTTAGATGCTCGCCAGAGGGCATTTCCCTCATCATAACGAATCGTCATCTGATCAGGGTCTAGACCGTGATTTCTCGCCACCTTGTTTGCAGCATCGATAATTTGCTCTCTCGACAAGTCAGTCCCCTTCATCTCTGCCCGTACCTCGGAGTCACGAATCGTTGATTCATCGGAACCTACACGCTCACTGGGTGGCCTACAAGACATACCGGCCCAGCAGAGGATTGTAAAGATCAGCACTGATATCCACATCTTCTTGCGAGATCTCATTGACGTACCCTTTCATGATAACCAATGTTTTAGGTCCGACGATAACGTAGATTTTATTAGGATTTTATGATTTTATTAGGGACGCACCCTATTTTCCATATTTTTCGCAGGTCGGCCATGAGGCAGAGGCCGAAGGCGTCGGCCTAGAATCGTCTCCAGCTTGGCTACAAACTTGTCACTGCCTAACGGTCGCCCTCGACTGGTACACAGACGAAGCCGCGAGAGCTGTTCCTGATCGTCGCCCCGAGTCAGCAGATCGCGCCAGCGTGTCGCATCCATCTGCTTGTGCCAGCCGGACAAATCGAGAAGCCCCGTCGGATCGTCCCGGCCACAGTGTCCCGCCGCACTGCTCCACGGCCAGGACCATGCCTTCCCGCACAGACGAGCCCGCACGGGATTACGCTCGATATACACCAGCGCGCGCCAGCGATGCATCTCGTCCAAGGCACACGAAAAGTACCGATCCTGCCACAAGTGGCCGCTGCGTCCGTGGAACCGATTGACGTACTGAGCATAGAGCTGATTCGTGCGTTTCAAGGCGTTGGCCAGCGAGTCCTGGCGGTCCGGCGTGACAACAAGATGGACGTGATTGGTCATCAGACAGTAGCCATCGACCGCCAGTTCAAAACGCTCCGCCGCCTCAGCCAAAAGGGCCAGGAACACCCGACGGTCATCATCTACAAAGAAAACGTCCTGCTGGTTGTTGCCCCGCTGAGTAACGTGATGAGCACATCCTTCGATTACAACTCGCGAACTTCTCGGCATGATGCTACAATACCCGTCTATATTACTCGGTGTCAATAAATAAAGTAAATAATAGGGTGCGTCCCTATTAAAAAACGAGTTGTGGGGAATTTTGTTGCAAGAGACTGTTTTGCGGCTAAGATGTCCAAAGGCAGAAGGAAGATAAATGTCAGAAGATGGAAAACACAAGAGTAAAGGAGTAATAGAGACATCAGGTTATTCGGATTATCAGGAACCGCATGGGCAGCAAAGCTGCCCATCCTACCCTGGGACCCTGATCCTCTGGTATCCTGCACACTGATAACCTGGTATCCTGATATCTTCTAAGCCGGCATGCTTTTCACACTGCATAGATACGTATTTCGGGAGCTCTTTCGAGTTTTCATACTCGCGGCGGTCGCGCTGACGCTGATCCTGAGCCTCGGCAGCGTCTTGCAGCCCATTCAGGAATACGGGGTCGGTCCCCGGCAGGTGGTTTACCTGATGGGTTATTTTCTGCCGATCACGCTGACCTTCGTACTGCCGATGGCGGCGTTGTTCGCCGGGGCCTTGGTGTATGGGCGTCTGGCCAGCGATAACGAGCTGGATGCCTGCCGGGCCAGCGGAATAAGCCTGCCGGCCATGACGTATCCGGGGCTGGCTCTGGCAATCATGGTGGCAATTGCCAATTTGATTCTGAGCTTCTACGTCATGCCCGTCTTTGTGCACCGGGCGGAACAATCGTTCAAGGCCGACGCCAAGCAAATCCTTTTCCGCAATATCCAGCGAAGGCGGTACTACGAATTGCCGCCGGACGGCCGGTATCTGATCTACGCCGACCAGGCCAACCTGCAAAATGATACCCTCCTCGGTGCGGTCGTCACCGAAATGAAGGATAATCAAATCGAGAAGATTATCGTAGCCGAGGTGGCCAAGGTAATCTTCAACGTGAATGAGACATTCAGCCAAGTGCAAATCATCGCCTACAAATCAATCCAGATGGGCGCTGAGGGCGAGGGCGGCGCGGAATTAGGCTCGGTAACGAGGGAAGTTAGCTCTCTGTTGGGTGATGAGATCAACTTCAAGAAGATAGACGAGATGAGAAGAATCCAGGCCGACCCGATGCAATTTTATCCTGTTGCCCAATTGGCCCGCGAGATGTACGGCCAACTGTTCATCGAGCTACTGGCAGAGGACATCGGACAAGGAACGAGGGACGAGGGACGAGGGGCGAGGGGCGAGGGGAAAGCCTCGTTGCCTCCGCTTTTGCCCCAGGGCCCCCAGGCCCCGCCCCCTGCGGCCCCAGGCCCCCGGCCCGAGGCCGGAGCCTGGTATGAGCTGCTCGGCGAGCCGAACTCCGTCAAGTTCACGGCTCGCCAGTACCGCGTACAGGACGCCGACGTCGAATTGTTCGATGACGTGATGGTCGTGGAATATGATACGGACAGCAGGCAGCCCTTGCACACCTTCACGTGCGCCAGGGCTTCACTGCACCTGGAGGGTGACCCGCTGGCCCCAACTCTGACTATGGATATCAGCAGCGCCCGGGACGTGGACTCGGGGCAATTGACTATGCGTTATATTGTTCGCGGCCTGATCCCCCCGCAGCCCGTGGAGGACAAGGCCAATGAATTCAAGACCAGAAAAGGCTCCTTGAAACCGCAGGAGATGGCTGCCGGACTCTCGGCGATCCCAGGACTGCAACCCAGCACGGACCTGCGGCGATTGCGCGATAGACTCCACTGGGAAATCCTGACGGCGTTCGTGCAAATCAAGGCCGAGATTCATTCCCGCCTTGTCTTCGGAATGGGCTGCATCCCCATGATCCTGATCGGCATCGGTTTGGGCATCATCAAGAAGGGTGGCCATCTGCTCAGCGCCTTCGGGGCAAGTTGCGTACCCGCCGCAGTGCTGGCCGTCTGCATCATGAGCGGCAAACAACTGACCCAGAACATGAGCGCTCAAACGATCTCCGGAATCGGACTGATGTGGGGCGGGCTGGGGGTTTTGTCTCTGCTGGCCGCCGGGATATACGGCTGGCTCTTCAAGCATTAAGCGAACAAAAGACGTTCCGCCGGAGCCGGACGTCGGGACCCCGCAAATGGGCGGGAACCGGATATGAAGATATTGGACAGATACATCGCGAAGAATTTTCTGGTCGGCTACGGCATCGCGCTGTGCGTCCTGCTCGGGCTGCGCATCATCATCGATCTGTTCGTCAAGATCGACGAATTCACCGAGCACGTAGATATGGGCACGGCGGCGGTCATGAAGAACGTGCTGATATTCTACAGTCTGAACTGCACGCTTTATTTTCGGGACTTCGCCGGCATGATCACCGTGGTGGCGGCGGCGTTCTCGTTCGGCAGGATGGTCCGCTCGAACGAGCTGGTGGCCGTGATGGCCTCGGGCGTCAGTCTCAAGCGGGTCATCGGCCCGATTGTGTTTCTGGCCGTGCTGTTGACCGGCGCGTTGGCCGTGGACCAGGAATTCGTCATCCCACGGCTGGCCGACAAACTCGTCCGCAGCCATGATGATATTCCGGGCCAGGAGTCTTACGACGTGAAGTTCATCGCCGACAGCAGCGGTTCGCTGATCTGTTCTCAACGATTCGACGTGGGAACGTCCACGCTCGAAAAACCGACCATTCTGCAGCGCCGCGAAACCTCCCGGACCGGAGTCTGGGAGTTTGTCGCACGGATCGACGCGGGAAAAGCCGTTTACAACTATCAGACGGGCCTCTGGGACCTGTTCAGCATCGATCCCAACAGCGGGCAGTGGGCCCCCTACGGCGTGCGGATCGAAAGAGGTGCGCAGGACGAGCCCCAGAGAATCACATCCTACGCCAGTGACATCACGGCGAAAGTCATCCCCGTCATGCGAAAATCCGAGCAGAAAACGCTGCTGTCCATTCGGCAGTTAAACGCCCTGGCCCGCCAGGGGACGCAGATCCGCGACCAGGCACAGCTTTACAGCCAGAAGCACTTTCGCATAACCGATCCGCTCGTCAACCTGGTGATGCTGTTGATCAGTCTGCCGATCCTGGTCTGCCGCGACCCGAAGTCGATGAAGTCCGCGGTGCTGGTCAGTTTTTCTCTGACCGGAGCGTGTTTTATCGTCACGTTCGTCTGCAAGATCCTGGCGACGGAAGTCGTCTTTGACAAGGTCATGCCGGAGCTGTGGGCGTGGCTGCCCGTCTTTATCTTTCTGCCAGTCGCCTTCATCGAGCTGGACTCGATGAAGACATGATTGCCGGCTCGCTCTTCGAAACCCACCGGTGCGTGAGGATTAAAAAGAGATGTTTAGCTGAAGGCCCAGAACGTTTATATCTTCCCACTGGCCGTCGAATCTGCCCAATTGCCAAAAATAGTATATCTCGCTTTCCAAGTCCTTTGAGAGCCTGAAGGCCGCCCCGGCATAAATCCTGTTCTTCTCAAAAGCACGCCCTTCCATGTTGAGAAATATCAGGTCCGCCACATACGGCCGAATGTTGAACTTTGTCAGCTCGAAAGGCAGTTTGACCTTGAGCCTGTTGACGTACCGCCACAGATCTTCCAGGTCTTCCATATCGCGATATTCGAACCTCGACTTGTCACTGACATCGAATGCGCCCACCGGACCCTTGACCGTGATATTCACGTGGGGCCGGTTTTCGCGGCTCCAATGCCCATCGTCTTCCTCCAGGAAGACCTCCTTGAAGTTGAATCCGAGGTCGATCCAGTCCGCCAGACCGCCGTACACAAAGCCCAGGTCCGTGTGGTGGTAGTAGAAGTGGCCGGCGCCGTCGCCAAATTTAAGTTGCTCTTCAACGCCGACCGTCCAGTCTTTATTCAGATCAAGCGACGCCGTTGCCGTATTCCAAAGCTGAAAATCTCCGCCCGCCCGACTGCTTTTACTGATGAGCAAAACGGCCAATACCGCCGTGACCAGATAGACTCTATTGTCTGTTTTCAATCTGAGATTCGCACAAAGCCAAAAGCCTCTCACCGGCTGCCCCGGTTTCCGTCCGGTTGATAAAACGTCCCTGTCGTCTAACCTCATGCTCGAAAGAACCGGTGAGTTGTCCTACGGACTCCTTACGCAGTACGATTAAACGCCTCCGGGGGCGTGGACGTTTGGGCCTTTGAGATTCGCAGCCTTACGGATTTCTCTGTTGATCCGGGCGCTGCACCAGGCCTTGCCGCACATGGAGCAGTAGTCGGCGGAGGATTCTTCCTCGCCGATGTCCAGGCAGACTTCGCGGTGCATTCGCTCGGCCGTCTGCGGATCGAGCGATTCGGCCAGATGCGTCTGCCAGTCGAGATTGGCGCGGGCGGTGCTCAGCCGCTTGTCGCGTTCGGCCGTGCCTTTTAAACCGCGGGCTACGTCGGCCGCATGGGCGGCGATTTTGGCCGCAATCACGCCGGCCCGAACGTCATCGGCGTTGGGCAGACCCAGATGCTCCCTCGGCGTGACGTAACACAGAAACGAAGCGCCGTAAAACGCGGCGGCCGTTCCGCCGATCGCCGAGGTGATATGGTCGTAGCCCGGTGCGATGTCGGTCACCAGCGGGCCCAGAACGTAGAACGGAGCGCCGTGGCAAATTTCCTGCTGGAGCTCCATGTTGTGCTGGATCTGGTCGAACGGCACGTGGCCCGGGCCCTCGACCATGACCTGGCAGCCCTTTTCCTGTGCTCTGAGGGTCAGCTCGCCCAGTGTTCTCAATTCGGCGAGCTGCGCCTCGTCGGTGGCGTCGGCGATGGCGCCGGGCCGCAACCCGTCGCCCAAAGAAAAGCAAACGTCATACTCGGCCATGATCTCGCAGACGTCATCGAACATCTCATAGAGAGGATTTTGCCTGTTGTGATGAAGCATCCACTGGGCCAGCAGCGCGCCGCCCCGGCTGACAATACCCATCACGCGACGTTCGACCAGGGGCAAATGCTCCCTCAGAACACCCGCGTGAATGGTAAAGAAATCGACGCCCTGCTTGGCCTGCTTCTCGATTGTTTCCAGGATGAGCCCGCAATCGATATCCTCGACGCCTCTATCCTCGATGACCTGGTAGATAGGCACCGTTCCGAAGGGGACGGGACATTCGGCAAGCAGCACTTCGCGGGTCTTGTCGAGGTCGCCGCCCGTGCTCAAATCCATGATTGCATCGGCTCCGGCGTCCAGGGCCACCCGCATTTTTCCCAGCTCGGCCTCTACGGAAGAACGAACGCTGCTGGTGCCGATATTGGCGTTGACCTTTGTGGTCAGCACCCGCCCAACGCCGACCGGAACCAAGCCGGTTTTCAGATGCAGCTTGTTGGCCGGGATGACCAGCCGGCCGGCGGCAACCTCGTCCCGAATCAACTCGGCATCGACGTTCTCTGCCCGGGCGACCGACTTCATTGCGTCGCTGACTGTCCCATCCCGTGCAATTTCCAACTGCGTTGCCATTTATACTGCCTTACTTACTGTTCTGCCGCAGAATTTGCCAATCAACAGCCTATTCTCTTCTACTATCCCAGGGCTCTCGGCGTTCTCGGCGGTAAATGCAGAAACAAGAAAAATCACCCATAGACAAAATCTAAGACCGCTGCAGGAAGACGTAGGTGCCTTTCTTGTTCGAGACCACAATGTCGGGTTTGCCATCGGCGTTCATATCCGCCACCTCGAACTGGGTTCCGACGCCGGAGTCGTCGTCGATTTTGTGCGGGACGAATTCGACTTTACCACCCTGCGGGCGGCGCAGCTCGAACCAGTAGAGGACCGCCGGCTCGTACTCGCCGGGGTCTTTGCCCATGTGGGCGAAATATCGTTTGCCGGCGACCAGGTCCTTGACGCCGTCGCCGTTAACATCGACCAGGCGTATCGCGTGCGGCTGAGAAAACTCCTTGAAGATCTCGTGTTGCTCGAACTGCGGTTCTTCGGCGCCGGTTTTTTGCTCGAACCACCAAATGCCGTAATTGTGGGCCGAGCTGGTAATCACGTCGCCGTCGCCGTCGCCATCGATATCATAGACAAGCATATCGGCGCAGTCGGGACCGAGGCCGGCTGGGTGAAACTTCCAGTTGTCGGCCGTGCGATTTTCGGGGGCCTGCCACCATCCTTCTTTAACGAGGACATCGCACCGCCCGTCGCCGTTGACGTCGCCGGCGCCTAAGCCGTGGCTATATTGTTTTGTTCCCGGTGCATCGGGGCCGGGGGCGATAGCGTGCATATCCCAGAGGCCCTCCAGGTCCTTCGGCACGCCGAACCACGCCATGACGCCTTTCGGGCGAACGGCAAAAACCAACACCGGCTTGCCGTCGCCTAACAAGTCAACAAAGATCGGCGTCTCGTTGCAGGCGCTGCCGACGACCGTCCGCTCTTTCCAGTGGTCGGGCTGGTTCTTCGGGTTCTCGTACCACAGGCACGGCCCGGCGGGCAGGCCGATCACAATCGAATCGACCCAGCCGTCGCCGTTGACGTCCTGAGCGAAGTTTTCAAAGCAGTTGCTGTAACCCTTCGTGCCGTCATAGGTACCCACTTCACGAACTTCGTGCATCTTCCAGTCCGGCGCTGAGTACCACACGTCGCCAGCCAGAATATCCAGTTTGCCGTCGTGATTGACATCCCCCACGGCGACCCCCTCAGCGCGAAAGGTTTTATCGACAACAATTTTCTTAAATCGCACCTGCTCGGCCGCTATCGACGTGCCGCACAGAAACGCCAAGGCAGCGAACACAAACACCCATCTGGTCTTCATAATAACCTCCATCTTGCAGAGTTCCAAAACAGGGTTTCAAGCAGCGTTCATTATAGCGTGCCGTCTTCGCCGGGCAAACAAATATCGTAATGAGCAGGCGCCCCGAACCTCCCGCCCGCCTGTAAAACGGCCCATGAACCTCAAGAGCCGGTCATTCCGGCTATCCTCATCTTCACAGAGAAATGCACGTGCGATACTTGTCCGGCAACAGTCAAGATTTCACACCAGCCCCCTCAACGAAAAATATGTATGGTGTCCGATTTGCAGTATCGCACGAAAATCAATGGTGCCTGTTATCCGAGTAACTCTTGAAGTTCGCGTATGCATTAGCGTTCAGCCGGAGATTGCTCCTGTATGAGAGATTACCCACCAGGCTGATCAGCGGCTGGCGGCGATGCCATAAGTTGCCCAGGGCCCTGCGCAGAATGCGCGGCATGGAATAGAAGTCCTGGTCGCACGAGATCATTTCTTCGATGATGTCGTCCAGAGACAAATGCTTATACTGAGCCACCGGGAAGGTTAGCGTGTAGTATTTCCAGTCTTCCGGGAACGCATCGAGGGCGAGGCGATCCTCGGATTTCATCTTGTCCCACAGGCGCGTGCCGGGCAAGGGAGTCAAAAACAGCACGTTGAGATTGTCCACGCCGTACTGACGGGCCACCTCGGCGACATGTTTGCCGACACCCCGTTCGTCTATGTCCAGACCGATGATAAACGAGCCCACTACCAGAATGTTGTGCCGTTGTATGCGCCGTACGGAGGCGCGGAAATCCCGGCCTTTGACAAGGTTGAGTTTCTTGCCGATCTCCCGAAGCCCTTCCGGCGAGGAGGATTCAAAGCCGACGAATACGCCCTTGCACCCGGCCTTTGCGGCTAACGCCAGAAGCTCTTCGTCATCCGCGAAGTTAATGGTGGCCTGGGAGACCCATTCCTTTCGCAGGTTCGCCTGGACCATCGCGCGGAACAGGTCCTTGGCACGGGCGATGTGTTCAGGGCGCGTGCCGATAAGGTTGTCGTCCACCACCAGAACGCGTTTCTCACGAATCGACTGGAATTCGCGCACGACATCCGGAATGGGACGTTGCCGGTAGCGGGCTCCGTTAAACGCCGTTACGCTGCAGAAGCTGCAGTTTAAGGGGCAGCCGCGTGTGGTCTGAATGGCTCCGAAGATATATCCCGAAGCCAGCAAATCATGACGGGCCAGCGGCACATTGTTCATCTCGGCATGCCCTCCGTCATACACGCGCTTCAGGCAGCCATGCCGGACGTCCTCCAGGAGCTGCGGCCAGATGCCCTCGGCTTCCCTCGTGACGACCGAGTCCACGTGCTCGGTGACCTCGTCCAGGCACATGGTTGCGTGAATGCCGCCCATGACGACGGGCACGCCCAGACGCCGGAAGTGAGTGGCCACTTCATAGGCGCGGTTCGCCTGCGAGGTGAAAGCGGTAATGCCCACCAGGTCCGGCCGAGGCATAGCCAGGTAGTCCGGCACGCCGAGGTTCTCGTCCATGATCGAGATTTCCCACTCTGGTGGGGTGAGGCCCGCCAGAACCATGAGGCTAAGCGGTTTCCACACACGGTAACGGTTCCACCGGCTTTCCTTGACGTTGACGATGCTGACAAGAGGATTGGATGGATTGATCAGATAAAGTCGCATAGGTTTATTCTGTCGGCGGCATAGCACCCGCCACATCTCCAATAACATTAACGAATCCAGATCCTGAAAGGAATGGCGACCGCGATCAGACCCACAAGATCCTCACTTATCTGGGATTTCCCACATAACATTGTATATCCTTGCTCAGCTACGCCCCGGAGCTTCATTTTCAATACCATGTCTGTCTTCAAGATTCAAGCTTCTTGGCTGTATTCAGCCTTCAGTTCAGAGGGACACAAAGTATTTTTCACGGTGGGAGGACATTATACTTGCGACCGCGGCAGATGGTAGTATAATAGCGATCAAAATATTTAATATTTTGAACTGTAATGTAATGATTGTGTAGCGAAGCCTTGAAGCAAAAGCACGTTTTAGAATCCCGGATTCGCCTCAAGACCTGTCTTCCGCATCATTTCACTTGTTTTGTTTGTGCTCTTGAAAGAGAGGTTCAGCGTAGCGATTCAAACCAAATCTCTGTGCTTGAGCCGGTTTCAATACAATATTTTTTAGGATTATTCGATGCCATTTACCACTTTTGGTCTTTCAGACCCGCTGGTGCGGGGTATTCTCGCCACCGGTTACACCGCTCCTACTGAAATTCAATCCCAGGCGCTTCCCGCCGCCCTCAGCGGCAAGGACGTTATCGGTTGCGCGCAGACGGGGACGGGCAAAACGGCTGTTTTTGTGCTGCCCATTTTGGATCGGCTCCACCTCGAACAGCCGGCGAAACACAGAGTCCCAAAGGCGCTCATCCTCACGCCGACCCGCGAGCTGGCACTGCAAATCGAAAGGTCAATAAAGGACTACGGGCGATTTGTGGATCTACAGACTCTGGCCGTTTACGGCGGCGTGAATATCAAAGGTCAGTTCAACGCGCTGCGGCGGGGCGTGGACATCATCGTTGCAACACCCGGGCGACTTATGGATCACATGGGGCGGAATACGATAGACCTCAGGCACATCGAGGTTCTGGTTCTCGACGAAGCAGACCGAATGCTGGACATGGGCTTCATTAACGACGTTCAAAGAATCGTTAGCGCTTTGCCCGTTAAACGCCAGACGATGCTCTTTTCGGCCACCATATCGCCGGAGGTCAGAGCCCTGGCCGCCGGGATGCAGAAGTCCCCGGAGATGATCCAGATCGGGCGGCCCCGCAATCCCATCGAGACGATTACACAACATATCTACCCGGTTCGCAAAGAGCAAAAAATGGATCTTCTCGTGCACATGCTCCGCACCTCGCAGATGTACAGCGTCCTGGTTTTTTCCCGGACCAAGCACGGAGCCGACAAGATCAACCGGCGGCTCAAGGTCGCCGGCGTCGAATCGGTATCGATCCACTCGGGACGCACACAGGGACAACGCCTGCTTGCAATGGACGGCTTTAGAAGGGGCAAGTACCAGGTGATGGTCGCAACCGATATCGCCGCGCGCGGGATTGATATTGAAGGCATATCCCACGTGATCAATTTCGATGTGCCGGTCTTTGCGGAAGACTATGTTCATCGCATCGGCCGCACGGGTCGGGCCACCGCCACAGGGGACGCGATTACGTTTGTCTCATACGACGAACAGCAGCACCTTCGCCAGATCGAAAACTTCATAGGACGCGAATTCCAACCGGAGAAATGCGAAGGCTTTGCCTACCAGCAATCTGATTCGCTGCATCCGCACCATGTGGACAAATCCAAACCGGTGCGGCAGATGGTGATGAAATCAGCCACAAGCCATAAGCTGCGTGCTCCCAGCCGACGACGCAGGCGAGTTCCAAGACGACGAGCTATCTGAACGAGCACCCGCGCTATGGCGGGACGACCCTTCGATGGAGTTTATCCCTTCGAATTCCTCAGGGCAGGCTTGACAGCGGCTTGCTCATAGATGTCCCCAGATTTCGTAGGATGACTGTCAGTCCGGTCTCATCCGGGCAGAAGACTTTGCCGTCGCTCGCCCAGGGAGAATAGGCAAATCGGCGTGCCGTCCTTTGTCATCCGCCCTCGGTCCTCCGAAAAAAGGTTGTCCCAGCCTTTTTTGCTTGCCCCTTCCACCAAGGTCCGCCATAATACTCCCCAGAGAAGCACGACTGATGAACCTGTGACTGACTGGTTTGAGGTCCGAGATGTCGAGATACCTATGGCGGGCCTGAGATTTCAAGAGGTCGAAATGAACATCGTGTCCTCGGAACTCGCGATGGGAGGCAGAGTCCGTAGAGTGTTGTTCAATAGGAGGCTGTAGATGCCGGTCACCATCAACTCACCGCCGAAGCCGAGCCGGAGCGACTCAGCCGCCTCGTTGAGCGTGTGAACGCTGGCGAGGTCAAGATCCCCAAGTTCCAGCGGGGCTTCGTCTGGCAGAAGTCGGATGTCCTTGCCTTGCTCGAGAGCCTTCTTCAAGGCTATCCCATCGGCAGCCTTCTTTTCTGGCGCACGGAGCAGAAGCTGAAAAGCGAGAGAGACATCCAGGGCTTCTCGCTTCCGCCCACCCCTGACAAGTATCCGACCAACTACGTGCTCGATGGGCAGCAGCGGCTGACGACAATCTACGGGGTTCTGAGTTACAAAGGTTCCCCGGATCAACCTCACATACTGAGTGTGGCCTACGACCTGCGAAAGAAGGAACTGCGCCACCGACAGCCAAGGGACCCGCAGTGGTGCCTTCCCTTGAACGTCATGTTCGACTTTGCCCGCTTCAACCAGTTTCAACAGAGTCTAACGGCCCTCCCCGACGGGAACGAACTTAACGACGAGGCCCTGCGAGTCAACGAGACTCTCCGGGAGTATCAGGTACCAGTTGTAACGCTCACGGAGAGAACGCTGGACGAGGTCTGCCCCATCTTCGAGCGCATCAACAGCACCGGAACCAAGCTCACAGTGTATGACCTGATGGTGGCCGCAACATTTTCCGAGGACTTTGACCTCAACGAGGAGGTGAAGGCTCTGGGTCAGGCGGTGGAGCGCAGGAACTTTTGCATTGACGGCGACTGCATTCTACGGACTGTGTCCGCGCTACGCGGAAAGTCCGTCAAGAAAAAGGCGATTCTTGCACTTCGAGATATTCCTCCCTCCGAACTCCGTGAGGACCTAACAACCACGCGCAAGGCGATGGAAAAGGCCATCGATTTCTTGCGGACGGAGGTTGGGGTCGTATCTTCGGACTTTCTGCCGTACGAAGCACAGCTCACCGTACTCAGCAAGGTCTTCAGTTTGTGCGAGGATCCGCTTGCACCTGAGCAGCGTGCACGCCTTCGAACCTGGTTCTGGTTATCGTCATTTCACGAGCGGTACAGAGGCGCTTCCGATAGCGTCCTGGACGGCGACATCGATCTGTGCCTGCCCTTCCTTGGTGGGACCGATCCGTTAAGCCCCCCTCTCAAGAAGGTCGAACCCGACGACTTGAAGGGGAGAGACTTCCGTAAGGGTACGGCGGTAACCCATGCGTATGTGGCGTTGTTGGCAACATGCCACCCGTGCGGGATAGTGGACGGCGCTCCGGTCGACGTGGAAGGGTCACTATCCTGGGAGAACCAGCGGGAGTTTCATCACATCTTCCCAAAGGGGTACTTGGCGACTTGTCCAGAGAAGGATCGGCAGCGTCAGAGCGACCTCGCGAACATCATGCTCCTCCCATCAGGTCCCAACAAGCAGATCTCATCAGAGAAGCCGAGCGTATATATGTCGCGGATCAAGCAACAGCACGGGCCTGCGTTCGACAAAATTCTTGCCAGTAACCTCATACCGCCCCTTGAGGATTCGGGGTTGCTCATAGATGACTTCGAGTATTTCTTGGCTGTCCGCCTTGAGATGATCGTCGACAAGATCGGCTACCTCGCCGGTACTACCGTCCATCAGGGTGGTTAGTGGCTGATTGGGGTCAACGCCGAAATCTGGGGACATCTATGAGCAAGCCGTTGTCACCTTACTTATTCCTCGCTTTCATTGAGGTCCTTTCGTATCTCACGTATGGCTCTCCAAATAGATGCGTCACAACGGCCTCGTTCGGCGTCCACAAACCATAAACCATCAAACGCGGGTCTATTTGTCAACAAGATCGTGGTGCGAATCATCACACCCTACCTGCTGCCTTGTGCAACGTCAGCTCACGGCAATAGAGGTGAGTGCGGGCAGTTGCGGGTGAGTATTTTGTATCCGGTTTCGGTGACGAGGATATCGTCTTCGATGCGCACGCCGAGCTTGTCGGGCATGTAGATACCCGGCTCGATGGTAATTACCTGGCCGGCTTTGAGCGTGCCTTTACTCTCTGCCTTGAGAAAGGGTGCTTCGTGGATTTCCAGGCCGAAGCCGTGCCCCGTGCCGTGGCCGTAAACGGGAAGATCGCTCTTGGCAATCACCTCCCGAGCGGCGGCATCGACCTGCGTGATTTTCACGCCGGGCTTGATCATTCTTATCGCCGCGGCCTGGGCCTGCTCCACCACGTCATAGACCTTTTTATAGAAAGCCGTCATTCCGCCGACCGCGAAACAGCGGGTAATATCGCTGCAATAGCCATTGTATCGCGCGCCGAAATCGATCAGGACAGAATCTTTCTTCCTGAGCTTTTTTTTGCTCGGCTGATGGTGCGGCCTGGAGGCATTGGGGCCGAAGGCAACGATGGTCTCGAAGCTGTTCCTCGCGCCTAATTTGCGAATCTGGAAATCGAGCATGCCGGCTAATTCGCTCTCGGTGACGCCCGGCTTGATGTATGGCAGCGTTCTGTGAAGAGCCTGCGTCGAGATGGAAGCGGCGGTCCTGATCGTCGCAACCTCGCTTGCATCTTTGATGCTCCGTACGCTCTCAATAACGTTCGGGACCGTTCTGAGCCGCGTTTTGACGGTCTTTCTCAACCGCTCGAAATCGCCCAGCGAGGTTGATTCCTCCACGGCCACGGTTCGGATCGACTTGAGTTTCTTAAGAAGCTCGGCGACGGCTTCGGCCATCGGCCCGGTCCGCTCGATGATTTTGCAGCTCGGGCATTCCTTTTCGGCCTGCTCGGTATATCGGCTGTCGGTCATTAGATACACGCGGCCGCCGGCGACGACGGCCCAGCTATCATCGCCCAAAAAACCGGTCGCGTAAGTGACATTGGCCGGCTTGGTGATAATCAGGCAGCGAATTTTCTTTTTGTCCAGCACCCGCCGGACCGCCTTGAGGCGATTTGCTATCTGCTCTTTATTCATTGGCGCTATTCTCCAACAGACCACAGGTCACGGGCCTCATATTGACAACAATCCGGGCAAAAATAAAGGCTTTTTTGCCGGTCTGTTTGGCTTTGGGCGTCGCTATTTTTTATACTTTCATTAGATGAGACCTTGCGGGGGCAAACCGGTCGGTGGAAGTAGTTCTCCCGGTTCTCGATGTTTTCCGCAGGGGAGAAAAGCTGCTTGTAACGCCCAATTTTCCCGGAGAGGACGGCTTTGGCCGTCCTTTTTTTTATGCCTTGTCACAGCCGCCTGTGCCCGTTACAATAAAACTGTTTATTGATCTGGACCATTCTGAGTGGTGCTGAACTTTTTCAAAGACCTCGGTTGGTAACGATATAATGCTATTGCCTATTCGGACGAATATTTCGCCAAGACAGACGCCGTATATCAATTACGCTTTGATCCTCGTCAATGCGGTGATTCTGCTGCTGGAATATCGCGTGAATCCTCGCGGCGGCGGTCTGGAGTTCCGACCGTGGGTCTTCCACTTTATGCTCAATGCCGACCAGCCCCACCTCTGGCAGTTCATCAGCTATGCCTTTTTGCACGGGGGCCTGATGCACGTTATCGGCAATATGCTTTTCCTCTACCTGTTCGGCAATAACGTCAACGATAAGCTCGGTCATATCGGGTATCTTTGTTTCTATTTGAGCGGAGCGGTGCTTAGCGGCGTGGGCCATGTATGGATCGGAGGGGGCGATGTTATGGGCGCCAGCGGCGCCGTCGCCGCCGTCACGGGTGCGTATCTGGTACTGTTCCCGCAGACTTTGATCACGGTGGTTTATTGGTTCTTTTTCATCGGCACGATGGAGCTGCCCGCCATGTACTTTATCGCCTTCAAGCTCATCTTCTGGGACAACGTCATCGAACCTCGCTTTGCCCCGCCGATGGCTGTGGCGTACTCGGCCCATCTGGCCGGATACGCCGTGGGAGTTGTTGTGACGGTCATTCTGCTGGCCACCGGCCTGGTCAGCAGCAGTGCTTTCGATCTGTGGGCCATGATAAAACGCTGGAACCGCCGCCGGCTCTACCGCGACGCCTTATCGAGCGGTTACGACCCCTTTACCGGCCGGACGGGCGCAAAGCAGATAAGAGTTAAAGAGGTCATCAAGAGCGCCGCCGAGCAGCAGAAAGAAGAGCAAATCAGGGAGATTCGTGAGGAGATCAGCAGCCGGCTGGCGCAGCGGAATTTGTCGGCCGCCACCGCAGCCTATCTGGAGCTGATGAGGCTCGATGGCGAGCAGGTCCTGCCGCGACAGCAACTGCTGGACATCGCCAATCAGCTCGCCGGCGAGAATCGGCCCGCTGAATCGGCTATGGCCTACGAACAGTTTCTGGTTCACTACAGGAGCTACGAATACGCCGAGCAGGTCGAGCTGATGTTAGGCATTCTGTATTCACGCTATCTGCACCAGGTCGAGCCGGCCGTCAGGCATTTGGAGGCCGCGGCACAGAAACTCCTCGACCCGGGCCAATTGAAAATGTGCCGGGATGAGCTGACCCGGCTGAAAACGCAGGGATAGTCCGATAAACCGCCTGCCGATATGGCTGCGAGGCCACATGAAGGGCGTCTTCCTGTGCCCGGCGCCTGCAAAAAGCCCGGCTGCAACCTTCGGGCGCAAACGGCTTGAAAATCCCGCCGCGGGCAGCTATATTTAATCCAATAAAAAAGTTGACAATCGTTTTTGCCGATGCTAAGGTGAAACGGCGAAAAATTGTTGCCGGGTTCGACCATTTTGGATTTTGGTGATAAGAACCGCTTTTAGGGAGATAGAAAAATGCGATCTTACATGAATTTGTTCGTTTTCGTTATCGTGGCAGGTTTGGCTTGCGTTGGTTTTTCGCAGGGCGCTGCAACCGGCCCCGTGGAGGGAGCCGCCGGCCCCGAGATTGAGACCCCGCCTTTTCCTTACGATGCCGTGATTACCGCCGACGACGTCTATATCCGCTCCGGCCCCGGCACGAACTTCTATCACTGCGGCAAGTTCAAGAAAGGCGACAGGGTCAAAGTGGTCGCCAGACAATTTAGCTGGTCGCGCGTCGTTCCTCCGGCCGGCAGCTTCTCGTGGATCGCGATGCAGTACGTGAAGATCGATCCGGCTGGTCCAGGCGCCGGTATCGTCACCGGCGATAACGTCCGGGTCTATGCCGGCTCAGACTTCGTCAAGCCGCTCTATTCCACGACCTTGCAGGATAAGCTCAACACCGGCGACAAGGTCAAGCTCTTAGGCGAACAGATGGACGGCTATTACAAGATCGCCCCGCCGCCCGCGGCGTATCTGTGGGTCAGCACGAATTTCACGACGCCGGCCCCGCAGCCTGCGGCGGCGCCCGCCCCGGCCCCGTCGGCCGTCGAGCCGCCGGCCAAGACTGCTGAAGAACCAACTAAGGCGGCCCCCGTTGTCGCTCCCGCGGCTCCCGCCGCTCCCATTACCCCCGAGTCGGCGCTCGAAAAATATCGCGTACTCAAAGAGCAAGTGGCAACCGAGCGCACCAAGCCCGCCGACCAGCAGGACTACACGAATTACAAGAAGGCGCTGACCGAGATTGTCAAGGACCCGGGAGCCGGCAAGGCGGCGCGCTATGCGGAGTTTATCCTGCAGCAGATAGACGGTTACGAGCTGGTCCGGAACGTCGCCGACACGATACGGCTTCAGAATGACCAGTTGGAGAAGGTCAAGGCGGGAATCGACAAGGCCCGCACGACGCGACTGGCCCAGATCGAAAATGTCGGCCGGTTTGCAGTGACCGGAGAATTCCAGACGTACGAGACCTTCGGCCCCGGCAACTATCGCATCGTGGACGAGTCGGGCAAGATGGTTTGTTACGCTTTGCCGAGCGACTCAGCGGCGCAAACGGATCTGGCAGGAATGGTCGGCCGCAAAGTCGGGTTGGTCGGAACGATAGAAGCTTACAAACCGATCGCCGGCGCCCTGGTGCGATTCACAGAGATCGTCGAGCTGAAATAGCCGCCGAGCACGCTCCCTTAGGGATGCGCGCGCAGGCGTCCTGAGCGCCAGCGAAGGACCTACTGATTTGCGGTTTGCGATTTTCGATTTCTCAATCGACAATCGTAAATCTACTTGGCTTGCCACCACAAACGAGGATAGTCCTGCCCTTCGAGAATCCACCAGATGTCCTGTGTGCCGTTGGCTGTCTCGCCCATAAAGTCCCAGCCGGCGTCGAGGAACGTCTTGGCTGTTTGCATTTCGGCGGTGGTCATGCCGGCGCCTCCGGCGCTCGTGGCCTGGCCTGAAGTCTGGATGTCCCAGAAAGAAAAAGTCACGGAATCCTTGCCGCCGCCCACGAGCCCGCCAACATCCCAGCGGCCGCCGACCGCACCGCTGCTGTAGCACTGGGTCACTGTTCCACCGTTGTTGTCCCCCACCAGTCCGCCTACTCTCTCAACTCCACCGACCGCAGCGAGGCTATAGCACTGGACTACCACGCCGCCCGGATTATTAGAGCCGGCCAGACCTCCGATGCCCCATCCCTCGCCGGAAACGGTCCCCACAGAAAAAGAAGCGCTCACATAGCCGGAGTTGTATCCCACAAGTCCGCCGACGTCATCTATCCCGGAGACGTGGGCGTCTGCATAGCAATTCACGATCGTTCCGTTTACATTCTCTCCGACCAGCCCGCCGACGCGGACCTTCCCGCCGACACCGGCGCCGTCGGCGGAGCATGCAGCGACGGTACCTTCCTCCAGGAAGCCCACGAGCGAGCCTACGCGGTCATCCAGGTCCGCCCGCATACGCTCCACACGAGAGCCAACGAGTTTCAGACGCTTGATCTCCGCGTCAGGAGTCGCCATGCGCCCGAAAAATCCCCCATGACCCGGCCTGCTCGATACGTACGTAAAATTGGAAACGACGTGGTCGTTGCCGTCAAAAACGCCCGTCCAGGATTCTGCTTTGTCGCCCGGTGCAATGACCTGAAATGCCGCTCGACCGTTCCGGCCGTCATACCCCGACAGGTCAATATCCGCCGTGAGCTTGAAGTGTTTGCTCCACCACCTGGAATGAGTACCGATCCTGTCAAGCTGCTCAGCGGTACGTATCAGGAAAGGGTCGTTCGGCTCGCCGCTGCCTTCCCAGAGCAGTTGGACTAAGCAAGGGCCGTTGCCGGTCTGCCAAGTGCTGACCCCGGCCGCATTGGAAGCAGCGGCTCGATATCGGTAACCGCCATTATCCACTGTATCTTCGAAGTACGTGTGGGGGCCGGAATACACCTGCACCCAATCAGTGCCACTGCCGTTGGTTGAACGTTCGAGCTGATAAGAGCTGGCTGTGCTGCGAGTGGGCCAGCTAATGATGTAAACACCGTCGTCGTCGCTGGAGGGGTACGCGATGGAGTCAGGCGCCACGGGTGGACTGCCTGGAGGGTAGATCCAGTGGATTCCGGCCACGTCGTCGGGATGCAAGTCTCTCGTCAATGAGCCAAGTCCATATCGGCCGTGCATGATCTTGGCGGCGTCGTACTCACCGTCTCCGGCGTCTCCGTACAGGTCTCGCAGAGAGAGAAAATGGCCCAATTCATGAAGGGCCACCGACTGGATATCCGCCTCAGAATCGGACGGGCTGGTGCTCCAGTCGAAGTCCCGGTCATTAAACACCATGTCACACTCGATGATTTGGTCTCCGACCGGGAAACCATTTAAATCGTAGATTCTTCGTGTCCACATATTATAAGTCACGGCCAGGGCTCTGGGAGGCGTCGTACCCCACATGATCTCACTTTGGCCGTTCCTGCTTGCTGTCGTGTTTGTGTGGGGGCCGGCATAGTAAAACCGAAAGCTCGCGCCCGTGCTATTCCACGTTTCGGCGGCCGCCTGGACCACCGCCCCCTCGCCGGGGCAGTCAGAGGTGTTCTCATTGACATAGTAAAGCACTGCCGGATTCGCACCCCACCAGTATTGGCCATCGTAGCCGAAGGTCACTCTGAAAGGATACCCGCTACTGGTTCCCAACCCTGTGGTGACGGTTACCGGCCCGCTGCTGGCGCTGGCGGGATAGTTGTTTACAATGTCGATCGGCACTGTGCAGATAATCTGCGTATCCGACCACGATGAAATAGCCGAGGCTTCTATACGAGGCTCACCATTGCGGTAGAAAAACTCAACCTTCCCGTAGTCCCGGCTTTCTCCGAAAGCAGCCCCGCTTATGGTCACCTGTGTGCCCGTGCCCGCCGAGCCGATATCCGGGACGATACGGGTGATTGTCGGCCTTGCGTTTTTCTCGCCGGAAGGCGTATCTTCACCGGGTGCGGCCGGGACTTCCGTAACGCCCAGAGCAAGCGAAGTGGAGAGTGCCTCCAACGTAACCTTGCGCCCGCCCCAGAAAACCTGGTCATCGAAGATAGGCATCTTGCCCATGATTCCGCCGACCACGCGCAGGGGTTCGCCATCGAGAAACAGCAACACTTGCTCTCCCGCGGCAAAAACCGCACTATCACTGACGGACTCCGTTATGTCGCCGGCCGTCCCACCGACAACCTCCAGACGGATGTGGTGATCCGGCACGCCGCCCTTCATCGTCCGCCCGACGAGAAGCTCCGCGTTGGTGTAGATGTGGTTGCCCCGGTAGTCGCTCTTCCATTGGCAATGCGTGGACATAACGGTGGCCGTACAAATCACCTGAGCTTTCTGTACGATCTCTGAAGGCTCATAGCCCCTTGCCGGTGTATGCCCGAAGGCGTTTACGCTCAGAAACAACAGGATCGGCAATACGATTGCAGTACCAGCGTGCCAGCTTGTCCTGGAGCCCCCTGGCCAAACCCTGGGACAGGCGATGCCGTTGTGATTTCCTGCCTTCATAACCCTCAATCGTCCATCCCCCGCTCTTGCATAATAAGGTGCTCTCGGGCCGACCCTGCACAGCGGCCCCGTGGCAGGCACGCCTGCCCCTGCCACGCATAGCTAACCTATAGGATACCACACGGCGGCGGCCGCCGTCAAGCCGGGACAGCTTTGTGGGGTGGCTCGGTATTTGCTTGACAACGATCTCAAGAGAGGTATAATTCGTACAGTTTGCCTGGTTCTGATAGGCACTTAGGAGCATCTCGGTGGTGAGTATCTCTGCTTTATCAGCCAAACACGGGGGACTTAAACATGTGCTGTTGGTGCGCACAGTGCGCGCTGCAAAGTATCAACAATCCAAGATAAAGGAGACGAAAAATGGAAACGAAGAAACAAAAGACAAGACTTGTGGTGAGCCTGTTGGCACTGGGAAGTATCCTGACGTTCCTGACGTTCTGCATGGCGGGCAACGCCGATCCGGGCGTACCGTCGGAACCGCCAATACTGGCAGAGGCTCAGCCAATAGCGGGTCTGCCCTACACAATCAACCAGCCCGGCTCTTACTACTTCACCCAGAACCTCAGCCATACGGATCGATACACAAATGCGATTGAAGTCAACGCCGACAACGTAACCATTGACCTGGCCGGTTACAGCCTCATCGGACCCAGCGCCACTTCAGGAACAAGCAACGGGATTCACATGAACGGACGCAAGAATGTTGAGATACGCAATGGCACGATAACCGGCTTTGGAAATAACGGAGTGTATGAAGAGAGTCAGAATGGCGCCAAAGGGCACAAAGTCACCGGAATTCGCGTGGTGTCAAATGGGGGCAATGGTATTTCCCTCGCAGGCGGCGGCCACCTGATCACCGGTTGCACTGCTTCACTGAACTGTCTTGCCGAGGGTAATTGGTGGGGCGGTATTCGGTGTGGCTATGAAACCACGGTCACCGGCAACGTGGTTCACGCAAACTCTTCAAATGGTATCGTTACTGATGGCGGCTGTATGATCAGTGACAATACAATTGGTGATAACTCAGGCGTTGGCATCTTCGCATTCAATGGATGCACCGTAACCCGCAACACAATCATGGGCAACTTTCACGGAATATACGCCAACGCAGATGGTATCCTGGTTAGAGAGAACACAGTCCGTTGGGCACAGGATGCCGGCATCTTCGTGGAGGGCACGCACAACGCCGTTGAAGAGAATTTGGTGACCGGCTGTAACGTCGGCATTTACTTCCAGACGTCCGGGCATTTCTACGCGAACAACCGCGCCTTCGGCAACACAGTCAATTATGGCGGCTCGCTTCCCACCGATTCCGGCAATGGCGGCGGAAACGTCGGGTTCGGGACCGTCGCGGCCAATATGAACGCCGGACTTCAAATGAGCACGCCGCAATCCGTAAGGAGTACATCCGCCACCAGGTAAGATCGGGCATGCGGAGGCGACTGCTCGCCTCTGCTTACCACACCGGCAAGGTACGGATTCCGCAGAGGACTTGCTTGCCTCTAAGTCATCGTGCCATGCCTGACACCACTATCGACATAGGTAGGCCCTCACGGGCTTTCCCTGTCACACCACCGGGCATACGGGTCCGTACCACGGCGGTTCGGCTGGTTAAGCGGTCAACTATCCGGCCAATAGAGCAAGACCTAATGCGCTAAA